>ULOG01036866.1_pt1 | contig 101995 bp, 111 predicted proteins | sample 1952401 | NCBI WGS metagenome assembly ULOG01 (sample SAMEA4835598, study PRJEB28245) | human gut metagenome | biome: gut microbiome; material: fecal sample | place: Denmark | collected 2008
TATAGGTTTATCAGGAAAATCACTCTCTACATTAGGAAGAAGTTCCCTAATAACACTAGGACCTTCTGAAATGTAAGGAGTTCTAGTCATGACTAGATTGTTAGGATCCTCCATAATCTTCTCCAATGCTTGGGAGAATGTGTAATACTTCTTTCTTGCTTCCATAAAATTAATTAATTATTTCTTCTCAACTACTTCCTTACCGAACTTATCAACAATCCAGTACGAAGCGATACCTGCAGCATAACTGCACAGACTCAATAAGGTCCCCCAAAAAGGGATGAGTTTCACCATTGCCAAGGTGCTAATTACTACGGCTGCACCAATACCGATCTTAATCCAAGTTTTCTTACTCATAGGTTTAAATTTAATTAGCTGGGAGAACAGGGTTCGAACCTGCGTTACCTTGATTAACAGTCAAGTGCCTAAACCATTCAGCCATCTCCCAAAGAAAGGGTTTTATGGACTTTGTAAAGAACTTTACATTACCAAGGGCACCCCTTACCCGTGCCAGCAGAGAACCTGCTGCATTTGACATGAATAATAGTATTTATTAACAACTACCCTTGTAGGGTACACAAGCTAAAATAATACCTATAAATACAAACTATAGGTTAATAAACTATTAAAGGCTAGGAATTTAATTAGAAACCCAATACTACCTCCTAGTATTGTTAATGCCCAATCAATCCAGTCCCATTTACCTCCATGCTGTTTATCTTTAAATTCCATTCCGCTAGCTACACCAATAGCCATGCCTAAATCAATAAAGCCTACTGGTATAGCATAGGTAAGATGCTTCCATCTATTCGATGCTTTAAACCATTCTAATATTCTTTTCATTGTATTAATATAATGCAAATATACAAAAAATATTTGATATCTCCAAATTTTTTAGCAATTATTTTTAATAATTTCTGAATATTTTTGAAATAGGATTATCATAATATTCTTTATTTAGATAAGTAGCAACTTCTTTTCTTCTATCTAAATGAGGCTTTCCTGGTCTAACATAATTTTCGGAAATAATTTCTACTAAATCAGTTAAAGATTTAGAATTATTAAAAAAAGATTCTTTAGCTTCCCTTGCTGTATCAAACCCATTGCTTTTCCCTCCATGTCTCCATTCTCCTCGTTTTAAACCAGCAACATTAGTTGTGATATATCTAGCTTGCCTTTGTAATTCTGGATCTAATACTCCATCAAAATCATGAATAGGTTGAAATTCTTTTAAGCTAGCTTTACGAGAAGGATCTGTAAATTGGATAAGACCTTCTCCAGAACCTCCTCCTATTTGTTGCATGTGAGGATCTGCTCCACTTTCAACAATATAATTACTCATTAAAGCTATAGCTTGATTATGGGTTAATCCAGATCTTCTATGTTGATTATATAGATAATCAAGATTTCCTCTATTTTTTCTAATATAATTACTATCCCAAGTACTTGATAATTTCCCCCCCATCATCAAAACTATTTACTCTACGAAGTGTAGGTTTATAAGGAGAAGTAGCATATTCTTCAGGACTTAATGTAAAATATCTACCAGTAGATGAATCAATATAAGGACTATAACCACTAGCCATATCCTCCCTTATAGCCATACCGAAAGTAGGATGCTTAGGATTTTTAAGAATCATACCAGTTCTCGGGTCTCTCGAAGCCCAATGTTGGGTTCCTGGATCATACATATTTCCTACCTCTTCCGCAGTCTTGTAGTCATAGTATTGATCAGGATTATCATACTCATTCCTTAAAGGACCACCATAAGCAGCCAGCTTCCTACCATCCTTCTCAAGGCTAGACTTAGTAGAAGCTACATTATTAAGCAAGTGGAGTAGATACTCATCACTATAACGATTGATTATATCTGTATCATCGTACTTCTCACGCCACTTCTTAATATCTTCTACCGTGTACTTCTTCTTAGGATCAAGCTTATTTAAATACCTAAACTGCATTAAACGAGCGTAGATCTCATCAGCAGAATCCTTGTAAGAATTATACTGCTTACCCTCCTGTAACTTGTCTCCTTCAAAGCCATACCTGATAGTATTAATCTGTGGATCAGCATTCAAAGAATGAGTCAACTCATGAACATCAGTACCAGCATATGGACTGATATAGGATATAGAGTGACTAGAAGGATTATAAGCTCCACCAGTATGATTAGAGAGCCTCTTTATAGCCTCAAATTCTGATTCAGGAACATGCGGGAACTTCGTATTACCTAGAACATCATATTGCTTGACAGTACGTAAATTCTTTAATTGATTCTGATACTCTTTAAAAGCAGCTTTATTAGACCAACTCTTAGGTAATACACTATAAGGAACCATCGTAGAACCACTGTTTCTAAAATTCTCCTTAAACTGCTCCTGCCTATTAGATAACCATGAAGCTATGAAATCTTGAGCAGGAGTGCTCTGAATATTATCTACTTCACCGCCATCAGTAAACTTATTGTAATGATCCCTCATATCACTAAGCCGGGTCACTCCACTCCGTAGATAAGTATTCATTAACTTAGCTCTCTCACGCATGGATAAAGACTCCCATCTCATCTCACAACTCCTCCTAACTTATCAGCAGATTTCTCTACAAAGAACTTATAATAATTATAACTCTTGTAATAATAATCCTTAATTCTACAGAGTACATTATGACCACCACTAAGCAGTCCTACAGTGGGCAAATATAATGGCCCTAGCCACTTACTTTGTACCCCATGACCAGACTCATGCTTAATGGAATTCTTTAAACTAACCCTGATATTCTTGTTATTCCAATCATACCTATTGTAGTCTAAAAGTACATAGTATCCTAAAGATATTCCCCCAGGAAACTTGTCATAAATATATACTTGTTGGTCCTTATACTCAAAGGTCTTTAACCTCGTATTCTCATAAAAAGGTAACAATATTACCCCTAATAAACTCTGGGGAAACTCCCAAGTCCATCTCCTAATCTTTACCCATGTATTCATCACTTCTTACGTTTACGCCGCTTACTAGGCTTTATTAAAACTCTATAATCTGTAGATACCTCAACCAACTTACCATCTTCATAAGTTAGCCTTAAATCTAATACACTATTGGGTCTTGGGACTCTCTCATAATCTATCGAAAGATCGTAGTCCTCAACCTTAATCTCTCCTACCTGAATGCTTCTTCTTCGCATACTTCATACCCTCCTTAACATATTCAAAAAACTTATTCAACGTCTCCTCACTTAGAGGATATTCATCGGGACTCTTAATAGGATGGTCCCTTAAAAACTCTTCAAAATCTTCGAAGGTTAACACCTTCTTCTCATTACTCATAATTTTAGTAAATCATTAATCCTAGCTACTTCATGGATAACTTCACCTAAATGCTCGGCAATGCCATCGTAAAAGTAAAACTCTCCATTAGTGGCGCTTATACCACACAACTCCCTGGCCCTAGATTGCTCTTTACGTAACATATCTATAACCTTCTCTAAATTACTTCGCTTACTCATAAAGATGATTTATAAATAACTTTTGCAATATACAAAAAATTTCCCATATTTCCAAATTTTTATATAATAAAATTTTTTACAAAAAAATTTTTTAAATTATACCAAATGTGTGGGAGTGTGACATATTCCCCAATAAGCCCCCCTCCCCTCAAACTTTTGGGGTTATCCCCCCGTCAGTTCGGGGAGGAGTGTTATAAAAGCGACCCAGCCAGCCTTCGGAGGACCGAACAGCAGAAGCACTTCGCACTGTTGTTACGAAACTCAAACGGTATAATCGTAGCCTCACCGGATCAAAGTAGGTTACAACGTATCATAAACTTTATAAGTTATGGCCAAGGCTGATATTATTGGCAAGCTGTATGTGCGGCAGCTCAAGAAGGATGAGACCGATCTGGACATCATCATCACCGCAATTGAACCGGTCATTCGCTACGAGAATGTGATCGGTGCTGATGGCGAACCCACAGGGGAGCGCAAGATGGTCACGGACGACAAAGGCGATCCTGTATACGACAATCGTCGTCGTCGCATCCACTATAAGGTGGAAGGGGAGGACAAGCCGTTCAGTCAGTACGTATTCACCAACACGTTCACTGACGGCAAAGTTCCGACCATCACGGACTACAAGAAGGGTCTGAATGCTCGCATGACGGTATGGACCGATGACGAGGATCGCATCCAGGTCTCGATGGTTGCCTACAATCCTGGTGACTCCGTGGTTGTTGCAACCAGTACTCTGGAAGCTCTCAACTCGGGCAATGCTACGTTCGCAATGAAGTAGCGGAATTCTCCTCACACTCATCACTGGGTGTGGGGAGATTTTTAATATCTCCGCAGAGTATGCATTACCGTGATAAATCTGGGAGATTTTGGTATCTCTTACGTACGCGTACAGATCTAATTAGTCCTTATTAGTCCTACGACTATAGTCGTAGAAATAATTATACGCGAAGAGATGGTCTAATTTTATTCAATCAATCTATGAGGGTATTTGAATTTCAACCCAAGTATCGTAGGTGCAAGCATCACCTTATTCATGCTTTAGGAGTAGCTCTCTACAAAGCTGGTATTACTACTGGTACATATTACCCCAATCCTCTAGGATCTGGTATTCTCCATGTAGTAGCTGCTGATGATGATAACATCATCAAAGCTGTTGTAGTTGTTAAGCCTGGTATTCGGAGCAGAGCTTCTATTCCTGTAGAGTATCTCTCACTTGGTGATAATGTCAAGGCTTTTGCATTAACATCATTTGATGATATTGATTCATTGGTGAAGGAGATCTCTGAAATTATCAAGCCTGGGGAGAAGAATTAGTCTTCTCCTCTTCAATTATGTGAGAGATGTGTAGAGTAGAGTGAGGTATTATCTCCCCAATACCCTTATTTCGCATTTTAAGGCCCCATATTTGGACGATCTATATAATTTGGAGTAACTGTCCATTCCCGATATTTTATTAAGTATTTGCTACCTTAAAATCCTTTTCTTTGAAGCCTTGCATAAACATGTGCTAATCGTTTAGGATATTTATGTAACAAATACCATTTCACTAACTCTTATTTGCATGTATTACGCCCTAATAGTACATGCAGTTGTTGCATTTAGCCCAATAAATGTAGCAATCCTAGCCTGGTGTAGATTGATTTCTTATCCAGGCGCTATACTCATAGACTTACTTAAATTGGTTAAATTTACATGTTTTTGCATATTTTAGTATTATAGTAAGTCTATGAGTTTTCACAGAATATTCATGTAATAACCTAAAGTTATGAAAGCATTTTTGATCCCCACAAAAGACCCTAAAGCACCCGTTTGTTACCAAGTATTAACTGCTGTAACCAGCAGTGGTGCTGATTACGAAAGTCAATATTATCATGTTCTTGTAACTGATGGTAAACTTGCAAGAATGTGTAGTGATACGCGATTAGGCTTAGCTTATCCTTTACAAAAGTACATAGATCAATTTAAGTAGTATCCATTGTGAAATGTTTATAAACGTGTAGAATACACGTGGCTCTACTAGTGCATACTGTCAACGTTCTTAACACCGTATGACATTCTTTCATTATAGGCGGTATGCACATTCTTATATCACTAAAGTGATTAAATTACTTGATAAGCTTAACAGATTGCAGCTGTTAAGTATAAACAAGTAAGCTGACTGCAACGGCTGGGCTTAAATGGGACCTCATAACTAATTGTTATGAGATAACCCATGCCCGGGGTAAGAATAATATTGCCCTGACACAAGGATTCCTGATAGTTACTTACCTTTAGATATGAGTAATATAGGAGAATCATGTTATCACATTATAACTGTTTGTGGTAACATGGACAGGGGAGTTCGAATCTCCCTACAGGAACTAATTAGGGCCTTTAGCAAAATTGGTTAAAGTCATGTAGCTCAATGGTTAGAGCAGGACGCTTATACCGTCAAGGTTCAGGGTTCAAGTCCCTGCATGACTACTAAAAGATTACATTATGATACCCTATATAACAGTACTAACACTATTAGTAGTACAATTACTACTGATAGTAGTATTGAACGATAAGATTGAAGTTCCTGATTGGATTAAATTTTGTGCATTTATTCCTGTAATAGGATTAATAGCAGAAATTATAGCTGTACTATTCTACAGAAATTAATCTCTATTAAGAGGTGAAATATTTTACTCATCACGGACTTGTATCAAGGATGCAAGGATGTCGGCAGTTCGTCCTCTGTCGTATCGAAAAGGGCCCTTCACGTAATCATAATGATACGATTGTGAGCCATGTGACCCTCTGTTAAGGCTAAATTAGTCTATTCCACGGTTACAAAGAAGGCTTTGATACTAACCACACTCAGCAAGTATCGTCGAGGTAAGCACCCTCGGATCAAAGCTGGTGACTACATCAGAGTCTTTGGCAAGTTGGTAGACATTTCATCAATGCCTGCCTTTTTGAAGAATTAATTAATTACTGTCTAGATCCAACCATTTACACTTACTTTGAATGTAGTAACTCACTGAATGGGGCTCATAAGACATACTACCTGGAGCCAGTGTAGAACACGATTTGTTAAGAATATCAGCTCAGTATACTTCGTGAGATACTAGTGCCTGCGTCACCCCCTTAATGCGGCAGATATCCTTAATAAGGAGCAGTTAACCAAGTCAGGTGCAGTAATTTTTTAATAATTCATTACACAATCACAAACATTTAATTACACAAATCATTATGCTTACTGTTATTCCTACCGGAAGAGTAACCCCGAAGTTACGGTTCACTCTTAATGCAGAGCTTAAAGGTTGCAAATATCACAAACGTATCATTTCTCACCCCAAGACACAGGAGCCCTTATTCCAGGAAGTCCTAGGCATTGACTTTGCCAATAAAGGGTTTGAATCCCTCTCATACAACTGCAAATTTTATGCAGGTAAGAAGGAGATTTCCTACAAGAAGTTCGTAACCAAGACTACCCGCCGAGCCATTGAAGAAATGGCACGTAAGGCTATTAAAGCAAACTAACACAACCATGTCTAAAGCAAGAGGCGCAAGTGCTGCACGTCGCAATCGTCGTCGAGCAGATATTTTCAAAGTACGCCCTAGCAATGTGGGTAAAGGCAAACGATTCAATCGTATGCAGGTAATTTCTGAATGGGATGAACTGCACCACAAACCCATCATCTCCAAGGTTATCTATCACTTCAACGACCAGCACTATTAGTGTATGATGACTGTTATGGTGAAACGATACAAGGATCCTCTTATCCGAAATATTTTCCGGATAGGGGACCTTGTTCGTTGTACTAACGGATACTCTGCGTATATAGTACTAGTAACTCGTTCTACTAACAGAAACGGCACAATCACTATCGATTCTATCTAACAATGATCTGGCTCATTCTACTCTTAGCTCTGGTAGCAACATTTTGCTTCCTAGAGAATCTCGTAAACACTCTGAATGCTCCTCGTGACGTCTATGAACCTGGAATCTCCATAGCAGCAACTTACGAGAAGTATCAGAAGAAGAGACGATCCCTCGCTCTGGATCGCATGATATACATGTGGTTCGCAGCATTGTTCTGGATGATATTCGTATGCCTCTGGAACTAATCTCTCTATTATCAGTAATTATCATTCCATTATTAATACTGTTGCTTATGAAAGCAATAGATCTTTTGATGGGATGGATTATTACTGTTACTACAAGAAACAAAAGTTTAGTAACCACTACACTTAGTAAATATGAAATACAATCTGAATCAGGAGTTGAACAGCATTCAGCTCATTGATGTATACCTTCAGCGCCAGAAGACTATCTGGACTAAGGCACAAGTCATCGAGAAACTGGGACGTTTCCTGACTTTCCGAGAGCTCCAACTTCTCCATAAGAATCATCAGATCAGTGATGCTGAACTTGGATTCTACATGGATATGAAGTCTCTCAGTACCTTTACTGAGAATCAGCTTCGGAAGCTTCAGGACTTTCACAAAGCCTTGAAGTAACTATGAGTAATCTTAAGGAATTACTCCAAAGCTGCCCTGTGCTATATCCTAGCACTCGGGAGGGTGAAGGAGATGTGCTGGTGGCTCAAGATGATAACTATGAATATGCTGTAGGTGTAACCCTTGACTTCCTCCCTGAGGAGCGTACATGGATTGCTTCCTACAGTGATTTCGTTGAATCTGAGCCCATGCTCAATCCTGAAGATGCTGTAGAAGATCTTCAGAAGAAGCTTCGTTTACGAGGTTTAATGTAATACCATCCGAGGGTGAGTAGCTTAAGGACAAGTGGCCTCCAAACCCACGTTGTATGTTGAATAAAGCGCTGACTAGCTATCCCGTGAGCTCAACCGTAGTATTCTACGAGGTCAGAAGTTGTGCATTTGAACTGCACCTCACCCTCATAAAGGGATTTAACTCAGATGGTTAGAGTATCTCGCTGATACCGAGAAAGTCCCAGGTTCGAATCCTGGAATCCCTACTGGGAGAAGTGGAAGTATAATTAGTACTATTAATAGTTAAACTTTCACTACTATGAACAATGTTACACAAGAACTTGAACGTTTGATAGGTGAAACTATTAAGCTTCAGGAAGAATGTCGAGTATTAATCGACGAAGCTAAACAATTGTTAATATCCTACTATTGCAATTGTCACCACTCCGAGGCTGAGGAGTGAAAAACTTGGTGAGTATAAACCAGTAGGTTTATTGCCTAGTAATGGCAAAGGGTTCCTATATACTATAAATAAAACCCTGAGATAATTACCAGCTAGTAACTGAGGATATATATCAGCTCAATATCCTAAAGCACAAACACTTTCTTTCGAGAGGTAGGGTGTGAAAGCCCTACCCTTTTTATTAGAAACTATTAAATTATGCGTAAGATAGGTGAAATTTTTAATCTAAGCGTAAGTAGGGATACATGGCTTAGAGTTGCTGCGGGGCACCCTGACATGAAGTGCAGGAGCTTGGAAGATCCTACACAAGTATGTATTTTTCGAAGAATGAGTTGTGCTTGTGGTGCGGACTACAAGATGGATACAGGAGCTTGTAAAAGGTCTGGTTGTGATGTTCCTGAAGTTATCTTTCTAAGAACTATTGCTCCTCCTAAAGTAATTGAATTAGGGACTCGCAAATGTATAAAAGCCCCTAACTCTGTAACTACGGTAGGTAAGGAGTATATTTTGGAACAACTTACCGATAGTGAGAATTTCAGATTCTTAGATGACTTAGGCGAATATACCTATATTATGAAAGATGATATAGGACAATTCTTTGTAAGAGTCTAATACTGGATGCTCCTGTAGTTAAAGGGATATAACTAGGGATTTCTAATCCCTCATTACAGGTTCGAGTCCTGTCGGGAGTACTAAACATTATTACTACTATGTACATAGACAAACAGTTTAAGTATAAAAATCTTGATGCAAAGTTGCATCGGGATTTAGTGGAGTGGTTTACACCCGGGGATGCAGAGATTATTAAGAAGCATCTTGCAGCTGAAGAGGGGATAACTCCCGATACAACAGTTGAAATAAGCTCAAGTATAGGATATCAATATGATTACATAACAAGAGTTTCCATAATTAATCCTGACGGCTCTACAAATATTGTAGCCTACTACAAATTTGCGGAATCTGGTCAAATTCTTAGAAATAACATTAGCGAAGAGGATATGGAGGAAGAAGCTCTCTGGAGTGGGATAATTTAACTCATAAACTTTTATAACCCGGGATGGATAGTAATTATAATTGCTATAATATCCGGTAATGAAAGGGCTCGGATGGTGAAATTGGTAGACACGAGGGACTTTGAATTTAAACAGATGGATTATGGTTTATGAAAATTGTAGATTTTATGGACCATACTTAGGTAAGAAGGATAATAGACTGAGATGTGTTGTAGTATTTCCGAATGGAATAAAACGCACTATATCTTATCCTAAATATTTAATGGAGATCCATTTGGATAGATATTTAGAAGGAGATGAAACTGTTGACCATATTGATGGAAATCCCTTAAATAATGAATTAAGCAATTTACAGATTTTACCAAGAAAACTGCACTCATACCTAGACACTAAAAGGTATAGAGATGTAATAGTTACTTGCCAAATGTGTAAAAAGCCATTTCTCTTAAAGGGAACTAAACTACATAATTGTAACAGAGGTGACCACAATCAAAGCGGTTACTTTTGTTCAAAACAATGTGTTGGTCGATATGGAAAGTTAATTCAACTTGGTTTAGTAAAACCTACTACTGTGGACAAAGTAGTACCTAATATCTATAAGGTAAAGAGTGCTCAGGAGGAAACTTCTGAAGTAGAAGTGGGCTAAAACGGTGAATGTGTCAGCCTTATAAATGACAAGAACGCCGTGCTAAATTGAGTAAAACTCATAAATGTGTAGAGACTATATACCCACAACCTAAGTCGAAAGATATGGTTATAACATAGTCCGAGTATTTATATGTCACAATAAATACTTGAAAATCCCTTGGCCAGCAATGGTCGTGCGGGTTCGACTCCCGCTCCGAGTACAACAATTTGTGCCGACAAATTGGTTAATGTTTCATTTCTTACCCTGGGTTAGCTGTGAAGCTTGTCCCAGGTTTTTAACTCAAATTTCACAAGTTTTACTAAATTCACAAGTTTATGCGGTTTAAAGTAATCCGTACCTATGCTGGGAACGACGGAGTTCTCGGCATAAAAAAATGTTTCACTAGTAGAGAAGAAACATTCAAGTATCATGTTCATCTCCTTAGAATGAACTACAATGATCACACTCCGACATCTTACTTATGTGATTTAAATAACAGACACAATGAGTCAGATGTTCAATCTGCTATTATTTCCAAATTATGTTACGCTCCTAACATGAAAATTGGAGGTACATGGGGAGTTATTGCATCTACAGTAGACTCTTTAGATCTTCCTTCAGTAGATCAAAGTATTATAGATTTAGTAGCAGACCCCTCAAAGTCCTTCTTTGACTTTGAGATATATCCGTGCTCAATATTTTGTCATAATCTAAATGAAGATTACTACAAGCACCTTCACAATGGAATAAGTAGAGAAGAGAATTCTCGTAATCGAAGATTAGGCAATAATTCATTTGTAAGAGGATTAACATGCTCTTTCTTTGATACTATAAAACCTTACAAAACTGCTTCAGAAGATGTAAAGTACTTCTGGAAGAACGGAATGTTGTTTGTATTACGTAAACACAATGGTAAGATTTACGAAGGATTTCAGTGGCTTAATCTTTCAAATGAAATGAAAGAATCTATGCTAAAAACCAAATTATACTATATTGACAAATGAGTAACTGCGTTACACTCTTAAACGGGTACACTTTAGATTTTACAACAATTCACAACGTATCTAAAGTTATTGACTTATTTGCTGAGGATGAAACTGGGTCAGACTTTGAGGGACAACCTACCTGGGCCCTCATTGTATATATTAAAAATAGTTTACCTTTAATTCTTAGAGCTTATGAAAAGAAAGAATTAACTGACCTAAGGAATAAAATTACGAATTTTCTTACTGTCCAAACTAATAAGTTATGAAAATTTATCAAAAGACGAAGTTCCACCAGAGTGGAAATGTGGTAGTATGCATTATGACTGCTAAAGTTAATGTCTTTAGTACGTCTTTCAATGCAGGATCTGTTCGGGGCATTGCACGATGTGCTCCTGAAGATCAATTTGACCTTAAGAAAGGTCAGATGATTGCAGAGTCGAAGGCTACTCAGAAGATGTACAATCGTATATCCTCTACCCTGAGTAAGGCTCTGAAAGAGACCTACAAAGAGTTAGAGTATCTGAAGAATGAGCTCAATCGTATTGCAGATCTTCAGGATACCGAGGAACAGCATTTCGAAGAGATTTGTCAATAATAAGACCTGCAACTTTAGAACAGACTTATTAATATTAAACTCCTAGGGCACGAGTATAAACTACCCTGCCGGCGGGTGTGGTGGAATGGAAGACATGCTAGACTTAGGATCTAGTGGAGCAATCCGTGGAGGTTCGAGTCCTCTCACCCGCACATTTATAAACTAATTCTAGTAATTATGTCACTATATCTAAGATTATTTATACTCTGGGTAATACTCTGGGGTATACCTTACCTCATCGCCAAAGTTCAATGGAAACTCTATAAAGCTGATAATGGAGGCTTGAACTATAAATATTGGAGTCGGGATAATGGATGGTGGACAACATCCCACCTCTTTTCATGGCAGGAATTATTATCCTATCCTTAACAGGATTCTTTGTATTCCTCCTATGGTTCTTTCCTGAGTTAAATAATTTTGGATTATGATACACACTTAATTACCCACTTTCGAAGATACTTCTTACTCGCTTACTACACGAACGTAGATGACTTTAGCTCTGATTGTGTACAAATCAACTAAGGAAGAGGCTATTCAGTACTGGAACAGGAGTAAAATCTGATTCCACAGATGTTAAGTATTGTAGATTATATCAGAGAGAGAGTTCTTCTACTATAGATTACAGGTCTTGAGATATACCAGTTGGAAAATGCTGGAGTGGGTAATTTTTAATAGATCTAATTATGAGAACTTGGTTTTGTAAAGATACACAAAGATGGGTATCAGAAATTCCGCGTGCTTTTTGGTTAGGAATATACGATTATAAAACTGGAGAGAAATTATATAGTGATGACACCATATACAGTGCTAACCCATTTTTGAGAAGTCTCAATAAAGATCTTTACATAAAGGTGACTAATCTTCTAAATGACTATAGTAAGTCAGAATTTGGTAGAGGCAGATTTTACATGCCAAGACTCACTTTTCCTCCATATACTAAATATAATAAGTAGAAACTATGAAACTGAAAGGAATCGAAATCAAACCAGGAATGGTTATACTCACTAAGAATGCAAGGTATGTTGCATTCCCTACAGGGATGTCTGACTGTCCTATAGCATTCGCTAACATCACAGTAGGAGAATGGGTTTGTAGCATACCTGAGACATTCGTAGAGAAGATCTATGATCTTATTACAGATGGGGGGTTAGATTCAGGTGAACTCCTATGGTCACAAGAATGGAACAGGGAGATCACTATGAGCGAGATTGCTGAGAAGTTCAGTATTCCTGTTGAACACTTACGAATTAAAAAGGAATAAATCTCTCGCGCCTTCTAAATGGAGAGTGAATGCTGAAAGAAGACATAAGTTGGGTAATTTTTAAACTAAACAGTTTTATGAAAGTAGATTTTTCGAAAGTAAAGTATGACAATCCGTGTTTGTCATGCTCTCATACAGACATTATGTACTGTCACAACTGTATCCACTATCTGGGTAGGTACCGTAAAAAGGTCTAATCTATGAGCAAATTATACGACGCACTTCAAGATCAGTTAAAGACTGAGCATAAGAAGGAAGCTGAAGATTGTATTAAAATATACAATGTACTGAAAGCTATAAGTAGAGAAAAATATGGTGAGGAACATGTATGGTCTTCAGACTGGAATGTCCTAACTACTACTATGCTTGTTGGGAGTTATCCTAATGTAAGAAAGATGTACAAACCAAGCCATATAGGAAAAGTATTTCTTATTGGAATATTATTCGATGAATCAGGAGAAATAAAGCTATGAAAATGCAAAATACATATAAAGGATATTAGAGTATTGTTAAGGGCAAGACTATGACTAACCACCCTGACCTCATTACAGATCCTTGGTATATAAGGATTTACAAACTTATTCTTATATTCATATTCATATACATTCCTATCATAATAATAGTCTTTATTATAGTTGCAAGTTTAGCGGGCTGCATCTTATTACCTATAGTAGGAATATTATGGTTATGTGGAGTAATATAACTATGTATGGCTAAAAAATACACAGATCTTTGTGCGTTTAAAAGATTCCTGAAATCTAGAGGGATTCTTCATAACTACAAATTAGAGTTAAAGAAACAGCATCCTAATGTGAGAGATCCTTGGAGAAGGTATGTAGCTATACCTAGTAAAACTAAGCCTACAGGTCTTTACAATATTATCAACAATTCTCTTACCTGGGTTAATGTAACTACTATAGATCAGTGTGATGTATTGTGTGATGCCTGGGATTCACACTGGTTAAAAACATGTGGTCCTAAGTATCTTAAGCAGTATGGATCCGTAATACCTCCCCATTTCAGACAATTAATTATACACAACGTACATGTCTAAGGCTTGTCACTCTATCATTGCTACCTATATAGGTAAGAATGAACATATCTTTAAGGTAGGTCAAAGTTATTTACTGAGGGTAGAATTTCGTGGTACAGGAATGTATCCTATAAACGTAGTCTTTGACTATGCACAACATTATACTTCTGTGCCTTATAGAACTATTTTAGACTTCTTAAAGGAGTGGAATGAGATACTTACCGTAGTAGATCCTAAACTCGTTGAGAAAAGCTCTAAAGTGCTTTATATTGACACTAGTGAGGAAAATGAGCTCCCTTTCGATGAGGGGGAAGATGAGGCTCTTAAGGAATATCGCAAGCCTACACAGCCTCCTGTTGTTATGGGAGAATTGTCTAAAGCATTACTCAGAATCCCCGAAAAAACTGTATTCCCTAATGGTGCATGGGTATGCTCTAAGTGTCGTCATGTAAACATGGATCCCGCAGCTTTCAGATGTGAAGAATGTGGAACAGGAAAAATCTCTTTCAATGAGTAGAGTATTATTTGCAGCAGATATGCACTTCGGGCATGATCGTTTAGCTATAAATAGAAGGGGAATGGATCCTACATATCATAATGAGTTAATTATTGACAACTGGAATAAAGCTGTTTCTAAGAAAGACTTAGTGATTATGGTAGGAGACTTAACCTTTGAAGCACCTGAGCTTATTCCTGTATATCTTAGTAGACTACATGGTAATAAGATTCTTGTAGCTGGCAATCATGACAATGCAGAATGCTGTGATATGGCTCGTAAACTTGGGATACGAGTATATGGTTGCATGAAATACAAAGGCTTCTTTGTAACTCATATACCTATTCATCCTATGGAGTTTAGCTTCTCTCCTAAGATTCGTGGAAATATACACGGTCATATTCATGATAGAGTTATCATGGATCCGAGATATTTTAATGTATCTATGGACAGGATAGATTTTACTCCTATACTCTTTGATGACATAGAACAAGCAATTATTTTAGCCAAATCAAATCTCATTTAAAATGTCAGAAATTTACTGGATTTCTCGATTAGACTACATTTGTAATCTATTCATTGCGCTCTCCATAATCTTTGGAGCAATAGTAGTTGTAGGAGGATTTATTCTTACAATTGTGAATAAGTCAGAGGAGGACTATCCTACTATTCTCAAGATAGTAAAGAAGTCACTTCTGATATTTAGCTGCTCTATACTTGTAACTATATTTCTTCCTAATACAAAGCAAGCCTACATGATTTGGGGGCTTGGAGGAACTATTGACTATATCAGAAGCAATGAAACTATTCAAAAGCTCCCGGACAAAACTGTCCAATGCTTGGATAAGTTCATTGATGAATGTCTCAAAGAAGAATCATCTCCTACTGAATAATACTATGAGTCTCGTGGGCAAATTTTTTAAGCTCCCTGAAAATCGTCAGAGAGCTCATGACGAGTATTTTAAAGTTGAACGTGAGAATTTCGGCATCCTTGTATGTACGATGTTAGTTCCTAACAGACCTCACCACAAGAGGACGAATCTCACGTGTGATCCTTCAGAGTTTGACAATGCTGAAGAGATCACAGCTGAAGAATATCTCGAAGCAGCTAAAAAAGCTATATAACTTAGGATGCGGTGTGGTGTAACTGGTAACACACATCACTTTGGATGATGCATTTCAGGTTCGAATCCTGACATCGCAACAATTATTAACTTAAAAATATTGTTATTATGATTAAGAACCGTCAAAAATGGGACGAAAAGCGTTGTATTAAGATTATTAAAGTAGTTAGCCAATTTCCTGATAATCTCAGGGCGGGATTTGAAGAATGTGCTAAAAAGTTTGGAGGATCTGCTAACTATTACAAAATAGCCTGGTACCATCCTCACTCTAAACTTTGTAAGTTCAGAAAAAATTCTAACAGCCTGATTTGTACGTCTCTATCAACAACAAGCCTGAATTACAAGAATTCTCCTCGGGTTAACGGAGAGTTTCGGCCTGAGAGAGCTGAACGAGTAGTACCCGCTACAGCAGAATTCTTTAAAGGATGGTGGTCTAGCTGTACTAAGATCTTTCAGTAATGATCCCTAAGAAAATTTTAGTAGACCTTACAGAGTTTGAGCTAACGATACTAATTTGGTGCTTAGAAGACTCTGGAAGAGCCTACTTTGATGAAGCTGATTCCCTTCAGACAAGATTAAGAAATCTTCGAGGAGCTTTGGCTAAACAGCCTCCCTTAGAAGAACCTAAATAGCTAATAAAGTATTTTCCATATTTATAAAGAGTACAAATTCAAATACTATCCTATATGCGGGAAAGATTTGTAGTGGCTCCACTCGTGGAACATAAGGTAGGTGAGGTATTCATCTGCAACGTAAGAGGAACCCCTAAACAGGTTGTTACATATCCTGCACAAAAAAGTACTGTATGTACAGGATGTATATTCCAAAACTCTGGAAGGATTCTTTGTATGACAGAGAATAAGATTATAGGACCTTGTGATTCTACAGACCGAACTGACCAGAAAGATGTTATCTTTAAAGAGGTAATTCCAGATCAATTCGAGCTTATGAGGACTATCATTTGTAGACTCGCACTGGAATGGGTAAAAGCTCATCCTGGAAGGGGCAAATTTTATCAGGGAGTATACATAATAACAAAGAATCTCTATCCTATAGAGATGAGTATTATTAGAAACTCCCCCGCTAATATCCTCAAAAACAAGGACAATCTTACTCCCTTCTGGGATAAATTACGTGAACTAATTAATAAGAGAATGAAGCCTATCACTGTCAAAGACATGATTGAGTATCTGAGGACATTGCCTCCAGATTACGAGCTCCATTGTTTCAACGATGGAGAACCTATTAGAGTTAAAGACTCTACTACTGACCACGAGAAGAAGATCGTGGAGCTCCAGTTTGAATAGGTAAAGGATGCTAGTGTAGCTCAATGGTAGAGCAGCTGTTTTGTAAGCAGCAGGTTGGGGGTTCAAGTCCCTTCACTAGCTCTAAACATCCGTATGATGCGAATTATACCTAAGATTGTAGGAGTAATCCTATTTTGTGGGTGTATTACAAAGCCCCCAAACGTTCTCAACAAGGGTAGTACTAATGAGTGTGTAGACACCTTAGTGCCTAAGTTTGAGATGCCACAAGAGCCTTCAGTGAATGCTGTAAGGCAAGCTTGTGAGTACTATAATCTCTTGCATCCAGAGATTGTAGTAGCTCAGTCTATATTAGAAACTGGTTATTATAACTCTAAAGTCTGCAAGGATTACAACAATATACTTGGACTTTATGACTCATACAATAAGGACTATTTCAAGTTCGATAATTGGTGGGCGTCGGTAGAAGGTTATAAGAACAAGGTTCAGTATAAGCTGGGCAAAGATTCATGTACTGTAGAAGAATATTATACCTTTCTAAGGGAGTTGCCATATGCGATGGACCCTCACTATATTAGAAAGATTAAGACTATTGTTCAACGACATGAAAATCAGGATGCATTTTAATTTTACAGCTATGAGATGGTTAATTCATTACTTTCGTCAAGCATTCTGCAATCATTCCTTTGAGAAAGTTCAAACTGTAGAGTACAAGGACAATTTGGGATTCATAGTCAGAGAGCATGATAATTATATCTGCAGAAAATGTCTATGGGTTCGTCGAGTAAAGATAAAGTAATGGCTCCATTAATAGTATTCTTAGGATGTGCTTTCCTATGGGGACTAGGAGCTATTGTTGCCATATACGACGGATCTCCTTCTCCAAAAAAATTGGATAAGTGGTTTCACAAAGCCCCGAATCACCTTAGAGAAAGAGCTACTGGGATTTATAGAGGACGGTATAACCCTGCTAATGATTACGAAGAGTTTCATTATGTGACACTTATTAAGTGGTACACAATGTCTCCACGTGATAGGCTTTTAGGGTATGAAAAAGCTACCAAGAAGTCTTCAAAATCTCAGTATACTCCAGTTCGCAGGAACGAATTCAACTCATACGGGAGTGAATAACTGCTAAATGAATAAATTACAAGCAACTCTAGCAGAATTCCGAGGAAAACTGCTAATCCCCCTCAACTATCAGACGTATAATTCATCGCGTGTTGAGATGGTACCCCTCGAAGGGTACATGTATATTGTAGTCCTAGTGACCAAAGACAATGTGCAGATCCCTGCTGTACAGTTTAGTATCTCTAAGAAAGATATTATTCCGCACATCTCGGACAAAGACTCTCGAACCCAGCTGGTTATATTCCTCGCAAGGTTCATTCAAAGCATTCCTGAACTTCTTAAACTATGCAAGCTTCATCGCCTAGGCTATGATGCTAGCAAGTATGAGAAACAGCGGCCTATTAACACTAGTCCGTGGGTTGAGCGTAAACGAGAGGAAGCGTTTATCATCAAAGTTCTCAAGAAGAAGAAGGATTGGAAGCACCTCAGAGAGTATTTCAATGAGCTTAGTGCTAAACGAATGAAATTTAAGAGGAAGTAATCATGCAAGTTATTATTACAGTAAATCTACCTGTAGCATATAACTCAGGTAAAGAGGGTAAAGCATGTTATCGTAAGACTATTGTCAAAGATGATATGCTTCAGTATCAGATGTATCGGCCTGTTGATGATCGTCCTGCATGGATCTTCGACCCGAAAGTCTGGAAGAGAATGAATCCTCAGGATAAGTTAAGAGCCTTTGTAGAAACCTTTAACCTAGGATGGGGAGTAAGTTATGAATGTGTTGAGTGACAAGAGATGAACTCCAACAACAAGTCGCCGGATGGATAGAAGAATATAATCGTATTATGCTAGCATGGCCTACATCTGTAGGTAAATCTAGAGGTTTCATAACCATACAAGCACGGTTAGGGACTCCTAAAACTTATATAGTGGTTAGTGAGAGAAACCATATTGAGAATTGGGAGGAAGAATACCGTAAAGCTGGTCGTGAAGATCTGCTAGCAAATACAACAATATTCTGCTATGCATCCCTTAAAAATTACGTAGATACAACAGTAGATCTCTTAGGTCTCGATGAAGTGCATCACAGTTCTGAGCTGCGAGTAAGCTTCTTAAAGACTATTAAGAGTTCGAAGATAGTAGCTATGTCTGCAACAACAAATTTCGACGTCTCATATACTCTGAGAGCAGCATTTGGAGCCTTTAAAGAAAGTGCTATATCCCTAGCGTATGCTATAGAGCAGGGATGGATTCAAAAGCCTCAAATTGTCTTGGTGCCGTTAACACTAAGGAATGATGAGAGGACAGAGGTTTATTCCTATATGAGAAAGCCAATTAAAAGGACATTAACCTGCTTATATCCTGATAGATTTAAGTTTATTAAGTTAGCTAATACTAAACTAGACGTCATGTGTACCGAGTATGAGAAGTACCTTATATATGATGAGAAAGTAAAGTATTTTACGAGGGTATGGCAAGAACATCCCACGGATACTATGATAAACTTTAGGCTTAAAAGAGCCGGTCTTGAAAGAAAGCAGTACTTGTCCTCGTTAAAGACTCAGTATATCAAAGATTTCCTAGCTCAGAAAGAGCTTAAGGGAAGGAGGTACATCTGTTTCTGTGGTAGTATCGAACAAGCAGAGGAACTTAGTGATAACGTTATACACTCTAAGGTTAGTCATCCAGAAAAAGTCTTAGCCAAATTTAAAGAAGGTAAAGTCAATGAATTATTTGCTGTAAATATGCTTAAGGAAGGTGTAAACATTCCTAACATACATGCATGTATAATAACTCAATTAGACAGTAAGGAAAGAGACTTTGTTCAGAAGGCTGGTAGAGCATTACGTAATCCCAATGATCCGATGGTGTTCGTGTTCTTTTTCAGAGATACACGAGACGAAGAATATTTGAAAGTTGCATTAAAGAATTTAGATGATAAGTACATTCAATGGATATAGTTATTAAGGAGAAAGCTTATGAAAAGCAGGGCTTATCCTTCAACCAAATCTGCTACTTATTATCTCTAAGGAATAGGATTACTAAAAGTGAGTTTCAAGAACTCTTAGATCAGCGGCATATCTTCATTAAGGATCATATGATTCAACTTAATGGTAAGGGGTATAATGCTGTTACAGAGACTTTAAGACTTTCTAATATCGTAACTACCGAGGAAGAGGATCTTAAGCTATTAGCTAAGCAAATGGCTGAGATATTTCCTGCTGGTAAGAAGATTGGTACTAACAAGTACTGGAGAGGTAATTCTGCTCTTGTAGTAAAGAAACTAAATAGTTTCTTGAAGAGATATGGTAAGTTTCCATCGGAAACTATCCTAGAGGCTACAGATGCCTATGTCAAAAGTTTTGGAATTGATACTTCCCTGATGCGAATTCTACCATATTTCATTGAGAAAGATGGCGAATCTGATCTGTTAACTACTATCGAGAATCTTGAAAATAGTGGTGATGATGGAACAGCATTTGCTGAAACTATTCTTTAATGAGTATATTTGATAGAGTATTTCAGGACTTAATACAGCGTAAGGAAAGGATCTCTAAAGGTCTCCTAAACTGTATACCATGTCCATTTCCAAGATTTAGAGAAGTATTTCCTGGTATTGAACAAGGCAAGTTCTTGTTATTTTCAGCAAATAGTAAGATTGGGAAAACTCAGATAGCGGATAGTATGTGTTTATATGAACCACTATTTTATGCTATAGAACATAATAATATTCACGTTCGTTGGCATTATTTTAGCTGGGAGATGTCTGCAGAACAAAAGTATAGGCAATTCATTTGTCATCTTTTATACAGATTATCTGATGGTAATATTCATATAGATACTAAACAATTACGTTCTGTAGATATAAATAAACCACTGCCTGACGAAGTTTTACAATTATTACAAGAAGATAAATACCAAAAATATATTCGATATTTTGAGGAACATGTAACGATTATTGATGATATTCGAAATCCGACTGGAATAAAAATTTACCTTGAAGAATATGCTGAGAAAAATGGTAAAATCCATTTTACTACCAAAACATTTTATGATAATCAAGGTGCAGAAAAATTTTCACGTAAGATTTTCGATTATTATGAACCAGATGATCCAGAACTTTATAATATAGTAATCTTTGATCATATATCTCTTATTTCTTTAGAAAAAGGATTAAATCTTAGAGATACTATAGAAATGTTCTCAAATAAACATCTTGTATATTTACGAAATAGATTTAATTATACTTTCGTAGTTATTCAACAGCAAGCTGCGTCTCAAGAATCCAACGAGAATTTTAAGATGGATAAATTAAGACCTACTGCTGATGGATTAGGAGATTGTAAGACAACATTCAGAGATGCCGATCTATTCTTTGGATTATATTCTCCTTATAGATATAAGATAGCAGATTATCTAGGTTATGACATCAAATTCTTTAAGGACAATATAAGATTCTTAGAGCTTATTGGTGGACGTGAGGGTGGAGGAGGAAATGTTTGTCCTCTCTACTTTGATGGTGCAGTAAACTTCTTTAAAGAACTTCCTCTTCCAAAGGATGAGAAAGGTTTAGCAAGAGTATACTCACTATTAAGGTCCCTCAGAGGTGGCGGAGCTTTGGTTGCAACAACTCTTAGCTCTCTTCATTCCAAATTTAAACTTTATGGCAAAAGTAGTAGGAATTTTTGGCTTTTCTGGAGACGGAAAGACTACTAGTACCATTATTAACCCTGATGGTTCTATAGACTTATCTCCTGAAGGTTACAAAGGAATCGATCCTAAGAGTCACGGTATTCTTAATATCGATCAAAAAGCACTCCCCTTCCCTGCATCATTAACAAAACAATGGTGTAGCGCGAATAAGAACTATAGAGAGACTTGTGATATTGACACAATCATTAAGACTCTTAAAGCATGGGCACAAGATCCCAATATTAAATCTTGTAGTGTTGACACTATAAATAGTTACATCACATTTAAGGAAATGCTAGACCGTCGTAAGATGAGTTTTGATGCATGGAGAGACATGGCAATTGATGTTGTAGATCTTATCAATACAGCAAATGTTATTCTACGTGATGACCAGATATGTTATATTATGGGCCATGTAGAGTTAATAACTGATATTGATGGAGTAGATCGCAAAGCACTTGCTACATCAGGTAAAAAGCTAAAGAAGATTTTTCCTGAGTCAATGCTCCCTATAGTATTATTTACTCGTATAGAACCTGGTCTTGAAGGAGATAACAAATACTACTTCGAGACTAAGGCAAATCACAGTTCTGGTAAAACTCCTCTCGGAATGTTTAAGGATTTCTTAATCCCTAACTCTCTGAAGTTGGTAGATCAAACAATCCGGGAATATTATGATATGAAGTAGCTATGGTTAACATTCAAAAGATGCTTGAAAATTCCAAGAAGCCTTACTTAACTAAGTTAGGTACTTTGGAAAAGAAGAAAGCTGCATTTCTTGAAAAGATTGATTCTGAGATAAGAAGTGTTACAGCTAAACTTGAATCTATAGATAGCGCAATTGAGGCTTTGAATGGCCCACTCGCTCCTAAGATTGAAGAAGCTCCTATAGAGCAAGGTATGGACCAAGAAATTGATCCTTTCGAAATTAAAGTAGATGACAATGAATAAGAATGAACTTGTATTAATGGCTATTGCCACAGGTAAACCTGTAACTGAGGGTAACTCGTTTCCCGTATATACCGGTGTAGTACCGATGAAGATTATTGCTATTAACCCTAACAAGAAGGAGTTGGAAGCAATCTATGGACGTCCTTTTGAGAATGATCCTGAGTATATAGGAGTAGATCCTAAGACAGGTATTAAGCGTCTGCGTATAGATTTTATTGGTAAGACTGTTCCTGAGAAGTGTAACGGAGTTGAAATGATTACTCGCATCACTACTTGGCTGAATGATGCAGTTCAGTATAATGCTGATAAGACCAAGGTTAAGGTTATCAACCCCTATGGTCAAACTGCATGGCTTACCAAAGAGGAGTTTAAGGAGAAGCGTCTCCCTGATGGAATCCCCGCGTCGCTCTTCCTCATGGAAGATCCACGTCCGTGTCTCATTGGAGAAGAACGGCTGATGAGAATCATCCAAGCTTCTGTAAACATTCCTCGTGTCGTAGCAGACTTCGCCACTGGTGAGCTCATTAAGAACAAGGCTGATGCTAGCTGTCGCTTTGATACTATCAAAGATATGGTTGGCAAGGGCAATATTGCAGAGCTTAAGAGTACCATTCCTGCAATGAAGCTTTTCAAAATGGGAGCTGGTGCTAGAACTACTGATGATAACCGTATCTATCAAGACTGGTTCTTGGATTACCCCATGAAGGGCGGTGTCAATGATATGAAATATTATGATGCTGCTCTGAAGAGAGCTAAATCCAATGGTGGGTATGCTAATACCAACTTTGGAGAAATGCCCTATGAGGTACAAGAGTATGTGGTTAAGCCTACGAATTTGAAAGCCGCAGTAGCAGACATTCCTGTTGCTGTAGGTATGGATGAAGATATAGAAGCTGACTGGTAATGGCAATTGCGAGAGGGAAAGTAGTTGATGTTAAGGAGGAAGTCTTATCTAAGGTTTCTGAGGAAGACATAATGTACTTTTATCTCGGAATAGTTCACTTACCTACTGTAATCTGTAGTCCCTTGAGGAAGGACACAAATCCTTCCTTGGGGCTACATTACAATAATAAGGGACACATTTGTTTCAGAGATTTCGCTACAGGTGAGAGAGGATCCTTATATTATCTCCTAATGAAGATGTTTAACATCTCTTATAAGGAGTTATTTGAGAATATCCTTGCTAACCTTATAGAGTTCCCTGAATCCACAGCAAATGTCCTACCAGTATCTTCTAGCTCAACTCATCGGAAAAGCCCAAGGAAGAGCCCTATTGTAGATATTCAGGTTGCAATAAGACCATGGAGATCTTGGGATAGAGAATATTGGAGTTCTTATGGAATAACCAAGAAATTCCTTAAATTCGGAAAGGTCTTCCCTATAAGTCACATCTTTCTTATAAGAGAGGATGAGTCTTGTATAACCATACCAGCAGATAAGTACGCTTATGCCTATATTGAAGAGAAGGATAATAAGATCTCTATAAAGACTTACCAACCTTTTAGTAAGGATTATAAGTGGATAAATAAACATACTGCTGACGTATGGGATTTATGGCAGCAATTACCGTTAACTGGAGATTATCTCATTATTACTAGCTCCAGAAAGGATGCTATGTGTATATGGTGTAATACAGGAATCCCTGCCTGTAGTCTCCAAGCGGAATCGTATCTCCCGAAAGAAAGCGTTATCAATGAGTTGAAAGGTAGATTTAAGAATATCTTTATACTCTACGATAATGATTTCGGTAAACCAGTAAATCATGGTAGGGAATATGGTAAAACACTTGCTGATGCTTTTGGACTACCCCAAATTGAGCTGCCTGAGAAGCTTAGGGCTAAAGATAGTTCTGACCTATATCAGCTGCATGGTAGAGAAGTTTTAAGGGAAACAATATTTAAATTAATTAATTATGAACAAGATCAAACTTGCCCATTTTGATGATTCGAAGTGGACATATAAGCAACTGTGTAAGTATGCTCTCAAGTACCGAAAGCTGCTTGCTAATAAAGTTGCTCGCCATCGTCAGAGAGATGAACTCACAGAAGCGATAGAGGCAAATCATGCCTACGAAGCTTTTCACCGGTACAATTCAATTCCCCGGTATTTACTCATTAAGAGACTTAAAGAAGCTCAAAACTTATTGTATAAATAAGATCTAAGTAAGTAGGTATCATTCCTATGTTCTACTTAAAAATTCGTTCTAAAAATCACACCGCGAATGGTCTTCGTCGGGTGATCCGGAGTCCTAAAAGAGCCGTATTACGACTTGGAAGTACAACTCCTCTTGGGGATATTTTCCCCAACTTACGTCCTGGCGCAGAGGTTATTGAACTTAACTCTGTAGATGCATGTAAGGTATCAGGGAATAAAACCTTGATGAAGCAAGCCTTTGATGAGGCCCAAGTAATTTCCGCTGAGTGGGCGCCCGTGAGTGCAGAGTGGACAAAGTTTCCTGCAATCATTAAGCACAACCACTCCAGTAAGGGGAATGGTATCTACTACATCGAAAATGCTGAAGCATTACAGACTTGGCTGCAAGAACATAACGCAGCTAATCATGTAATCGAGAAATACTACACGTATAATCGTGAGTATCGACTTCATGTAACTAAAGATGGTTATTTCTACACTTGTCGGAAAATGCTTCGTAAAGACGCAGAAGAACGCTGGCATCGCCATGACAACAATAGCGTTTGGATCGTTGAAGAGAATCCTGCTTTCGATAAGCCTACGAATTGGGATAACATCGTTGCTGAGTGTGTAAAAGCCCTCAACGCTGTAGGTCTTGATATTGCTGCTATTGACATCAAAGTTCAATCAGCGAAAGAAGGACAAGACCCTAAATTTATCATCCTGGAGACTAATAGTGCTCCATCCCTTGGAGAAAGAACTACTGTAGAGTATATTAACAAATTGACTCAGATTGTAAATGAATAGGCTTATAATCACTAATCTTAACCTACTCTGCGAAGCAGAGATCGCTGTAAGAATTTTAAATGCATCTGGAAAACGTAGCCCGATCTTTGGATATACTCTCCATAACAAACCTTGTTTTGGAGACTATTTCAGAGGTGGTCCTAACGGTGATAATAGAACAAAAACTCTTGGAGACATCTCAGTAGACATTTTTCAATTTATTGAAAAAGATCTACTTGTTAGATATCAGGAGAATAATTATTGTTCTCTGAAACCTGAGCAGTTAGACAAGTATCATCGTGAGCTTGAGTTCGTATTCTCTAAATTCTCCGAGAATGAGGAGACAGGAGTTAAGATTTCTGTAGAAGAAACTACTCGTAAGTATGACCAGGATAACGAGATACAACCTCGAAATATTCCTGCTATTAAGATTCATATCGAGGCTCAGAAGATGAAAGCATATCAGCTGTTGTGCTTGATGACACTCATCCGGTGCTCTTCTGAATATCCTAACGCTTTACTGCTGAGAGAATGTTTCAATCTCCAGGAGCATGGACTTTTCAAAGAATTCTCCATTATGAGCCTCTTTGCATTGCTCCAGAATCGTATGCAGTATGCTTATGACCAAGGTCCTATTCCGTGGATACCTGATAACCGTGAGAAGTTCTATAAGCCTTCGTGCTTGGAATTCTTACAAGCCAGGATGACTCCTGACTCTGTTGGCTATGAGCAAACTGGACGTAAGGTTCAGAATTTCTATGAGGTATGTGACCGAGGTCCTAAGAACAAGGAGAAGTTCCAGCTTCCCAAATGGAGTGCTGGGGGTGGTACTGAAACTGGAGATAACAAGATGTATCAATCCAATGAACAAATTGAAAAGATCTTCAACGGTGAAATCCTTGAAGAACATCTTGAGAGCTTCAATTGGATTCGTGATGCTATCTATTACCAATGGCCTAAACTTAAGACCGATTATCCTGAGGAAAAAGTAATGCAGTCATGACTTCTGAGCAGATTAATCAGGTTCTTGCTAACATGCTTGGACTTAGCCAGACGTACTCTGTAGTAATACTTAACGGTCGTGGTAACCTTGACTTTAAGTATAGGGCTAACAATGCTGCTTGTTTCGGGTCAGTCTTTACCCATGTTAATAAAAGAGGATCTTCTTTAGCATGTTCTAAAAAAATTAGGTTAAGGATTAGTATGTATACTGACCCAGAAGCTAACATTAAGAAGAGCGTCAGTAACGTGGTATTCCTCAAGAGAGAGCAGATTACTCAGTGGATGGATGAGCTTTGTATAATGTTTCAGGCCTATAATCTTACCTATAAGATTATTAATACAAAACTTTCTCACTATGTAGGTTGCGAACCTCTTGATGGCATTCATATTGTTGTCAAGGCTCAAAATATAGGTCATTTTTGGATTAAGTGGATTCTTAGCTATATCAGACTTATGTCAGAAGCACCCTGTAGCTTTGTATTACCTGAAGCTTTTACACTACGAGAATGTATTCCTGAACTCAAAGCATATCCTGTTCTATCAACATTTATGTTTATTTGGAGTACTTGTACTCTAGTTCATGCTTTTACTGCTGACAGTAATCACAACTCAGAAAAAGGAGAGTACCGTGCATTTGTGCCTAGAACAATGACTTACTTGATAGATGCTGTTTCTAAAAAAGTTGCCGCTTGTAAAAGCATTGATAATTGGCATAAGCAGGAGTTTACTCCTAAGAAGTTCGTCTTAGATCCCAAAGATTATCCAGTTTCAGTCAACTTACACAACTTGGTACGAGAATGCTTTGGAAAGAGAGGGGAATATAGGTTTACCTCTAACAAATATATACGAGAGTATGTATTAGTTGGAAAGATTCCTGATAAAATCCTAAAGCTTTACAAGGACTGTTTTGAGAAGATCAAGGAAAGTATTATTTAATTACATGAAGAAAACTATCAAAGTTTATGTTGTTGGCCATGATTGGTGCAACATCACAAGCTTCCTATTGTTTGACTTTGAAAAAGTTGACAATATCAATGAAGCCGATATTGTAATGTTTACTGGAGGTGAGGATATTAATCCTAAACTCTATGGAGACGTTAAGCATCCTACTACTCATTATACTGATCGAGATGACATGGAGGTTGCAGCCTTTGAAGCTGCTCCCAAAAATGCTCTTCTTATTGGTGGTTGCCGAGGAGCTCAGCTTCTTACAGCCTTGAGTGGAGGTAAGCTTTTCCAGCATGTTCAAGGACATGGTGGAGGTACCGGTGGTCATGATATCACTACTACAGATGATCGTACTATGAGGATCACCTCATGTCATCACCAAATGATGAATCCGTATGATCTTCCTAAAGAGGACTACAAGCTATTAGCCTGGTCCACTATTAACCTCAGTTCTGTATATCATATAGGTACAGGTTTAGCAGAGGTTCCTGAACACTTTAAGGAACCGGAAATTGTCTACTATCCTAAGACACGTGCTTTATGCATTCAGGGACATCCGGAATGGATGCCTAAGGATCAACCCGTAATCGCATATATTAATGAACTCATTCAAAAGTATCTATAATGAAAATTAAGGAATTTTTGGTAGGCTCCGATCCGGAGCTGTTTATCGTAGACACGTCGAAGGATAACAAGATTATTTCCTCCATCGGACTTATTCCCGGAGTCAAGGGGAATGCTTATAAACCTGCAGAATTGCCTGACGGCTTTGGCCTGCAAATTGATAACATTCTCGCAGAATTTAACATTCCTCCCACTCGTGACAAGGGGGACTTCATCACCCACATGATGGTTATGAAGGACTATATCCGGGACTATGTGAAGTCCAAAAATCCCAACTATGACATTTGCTGTAAAGCATCTGCTATGGTTGATGATGACCAGCTTCAGAGTGATGAAGCTAAGCTTTTCGGGTGTTCCCCGGATTTCAATGCATGGCTTATGGAGCAGAATCCTCGCCCGCAGGGAGATTCTACGAACCTTCGAACTACAGGATGTCATTTCCACATTGGGTATGAGGGCAACAATCGTGATACCTCTGTGGAACTGGTCAAAATCCTGGATCTATTCCTGGGAGTACCCTCAATTCTTATTGACAAGGATAATTGTCGTAGAGAACTCTATGGCAAAGCAGGGTGTTTCCGGTTCACCTCCTACGGTGTAGAATATCGTGTAATGTCAGGATACTTTATTGATACTCCCAAGCTTATTGGCTGGTGTTTCGATCAAATCCTGAAGGCTATTGAATTCTATAACGAAGGTGGTTCTGTACAAGACGATGCAGGAAACATCATTAAAGCTATCAACTACAATGATGTCGAGGCTGCAGAGTCTCTTATTAAGAAGTATAAAATTAATTTAGTTTAACAGATGTGTGGAATATTTGGATTTGCTGGTAAACTTGGCAATCATGAATTCAATGTCCTGAAGTTCTCAATACTTGGGGCAATTAATGACAGTAGAGGTGGCGATTCTGCAGGAGCATTCATTGATGGTGAGTGCGAATATGGCATCGGCGACGAAAAACTCTTTGCCAACTTTGCTACCAAGAATAAGTTTCTGAAGGATTATAAGGGGGTATCGGTGCAGCATGCACTAGGTCATTGTAGAAAGGCATCTGTAGGTGCTAAAACTATTAAAGAAGCTCAGCCTGTGTGTGTTCCTAATGATGATGGAACTAAGACTGATCTTGTTATGATTCACAATGGTACTCTCCTGAATCATACTGAGCTGAAGAATAAGTACCTTGCAAAGGTGCCTGACTATTTTACCGACTCCCAAATATTCGCCAATGTGGTCTACTATCATGGCTTCAAAGTCTTAGAGGAGTATGAAGGAGCAGGAGCTTTTGCATTCATCGACTATCGCAAGAAAATTCCTACTACTTATCTCTTTAAGGGGGAAAGTCCTCAGTATAAGAGTAGTGTTACCAATTCTGAGGAACGCCCGCTCTTCTGGGCAAAAACTCCTGAAGGAATTTGGTTCTCTTCCATCAAAGAAGTATTAGAGCTGGTAGTCTATGGGGAATATCCTGTAGAAAGTGTTCCTGGTAATACCCTTATTATCATCCAGAATGGTAAGGTAATTTCTACTCGTAAATATGACAGATCTGCCCGATTTCAGATGTCCTATGGAAGATCGTACGGAAGGGACTATGAAACGGAATACTACTACGGGGGGTACAACCAAGGGACGAAAGGCAAAGCGGCATCGGCTACGGAAAGGAAAGAGGAGCCGTGGTACAAGGTAGGAGATACAAAAACTTTTGCTGCCTCAGGATTAGTAACAGCAGAAGCGGAAGCTCGCTATGATTACACGACTAGCAATAAGGTAATCTTTAAGCCTAATGGACGTTATTATCGTGGTAAGATCCTAATGAGTGGTACTTATAAAATCTCAGAATATGGGTTTGAAAATACCTACTCTAATATGGGAACTGACATTGTAGCACGTCCTAAAACCTTCTATTTCTTCGATGGTTATCTGATGAAAGATGCTCTCTGTATGCATATAGCACGCAGGATAAGAGAAATAGCTGGTGATAAGTTTAAAGATACCATGCTTAGGAAGTTGACTATGGGGTGTTTCTACGACTCTGAGCAGAAGAAATTCTATACTCGTAAAGGTAAATTGTTTACAGGAGTATATCCTGTTTACTTTACCCTTACTAATCGAGTATATAAGATTCAGCGAGGAGAAGTATATCAGTATGAAGAATCCTATAATCCCAACTGTTCTAACGTATGGAAGACTTACTCTCCCCAGTACGAGGGGCCTGAGATTCCTGTAAAATTTGCCACCCTGATTGAGAAGTCAGCTAAGAAGATTTTATCAAATTATAACATCTAACATTCACAATGTTACAGAGAACGACACGCGTAGTAACTGCTTCAGGTAAACGAGTCCTGAAAGCTAACTGCTGTACCATTAACGGTGAATATTACATCAAAGAAGAGGAAGCTGTTAAGATTGGCACTTCCTGGTATCTGAAAGGAGATCCTCGGATCTTCTACGACTATGGGTCCCAGTCTTGGAGGAAAACTCGTGGTGTAAATATTTGCAAGGGTATTGTAGGATGGGATCTGACTACTGATCGTCCCATTATAGGATCCTTTGAAGTAGACCACACTCGCAACATTGAAGTTGCAAAGTTGGACAGCAATGGTAACCCCAGAAGCATGGATATTTATATGGACAGAGCTCTAGTAAAAGGGCCTATTCATTTTAACAAAAATCTGGGTCTTTATGAGGATACCACTGCTTTATCTCCCATCATGAAAAAGGTTGAGACAGTTCTTGCTGATACTATCGGGCAAGGAATCTATAACTATTCCTTTAACCAGGAGTATTCGTCAAGCAAACATATGGAAAAATTCCTGAAATATCCTCGTGATATGCGGATTAATAATCCTATTAATCTTGAGGATGTTAAGGAGTTCGGAGAATTCTCCTTTGGGCTCGAATTCGAAACTGCTGCGGGTAAGATTAGCCAAGCTGACTGTTTCAACCTCGGTCTCATTCCTCTGAGAGATGGGTCCATCTCGGGTATTGAATATACCACTATTCCTATGCAAGGTCCTGAGGGATTCAACCTTCTTATTAATCAGGTAAAGGCTCTCCAGAAGAGTACTACCTTTGATAAGGAGTGTTCCCTCCACGTGCATTTAGGAGGCTATCCTATCGAGGCAAAATCTATCTGGGCTCTGTATAAGCTCCTGGTTGCGATCGAGCCTCAGATCGGACGTATCATGCCTTTATTCGCATTTAACACAAGTAAGTTCAAAGCTAAGGGCAAAGACTATTGCACCAGGCTACGTAAATATGCTTCCTTTGAGGAGTATTATACTTACTGTTCAGGTGACAGAATGCGATTCGACGGATGTCTGACATATCCACATCCTATGGATGAGGAGGATCGTGCCAAGTGGAACATTCATGCTCGCTATGTATGGGCCAACATCATCAACCTGCTCTTTAAGAAGCAGGGAAAGACTGCGGAATTCCGCATCCATGCTCCGACGTTTAATATCCAGAAGATCATCAACTGGATGTTTATCTGTGCAGCTATACTTAAGTATGCTATTAAAAATAAGGATCGGCTATTGAAGTCACCTATGAGTACTTTGGGAGTTACTCTGGAAGATGTTGTAACGAATGTTTATTCCAGACGTATCTCCTTACAACTCATAGATTACATTCAATATCGTGAGATCTATTTCCGTCAGCTTGCTAATAAGTATAACGATCCCGCAGGTATGATAGATCTTCGTATTGACCGTGAACAGGACTTCGGTACTGACCTGGTTACTACGGTGAAACACTAGCAGAAATGTTCGGTAGTTGGAACAAGTTAATAAATGCCAACGAAGTTAAACCCATCCTGTCTGTACTCAACCAAGAGTACAGGCAGTATGAGGTTTATCCTCCAAAAAATCTAGTCTTTGAAGCTTTTAGGGAGTGTCCTTATGATAAGGTAAGAGTAGTAGTTATAGGGCAAGATCCTTATCCCCAGAAGGGATTTGCAACAGGTATAGCCTTCGCAAACCCTCCGGAGGTGGGGGATATTAGTCCATCTCTCTCTATCCTTAGAGACCGAGTATTTAGAGATTTTGGCAAGCTCAATGATGAGTTTGACCAGACTTTAATATCTTGGGAGCAACAGGGAGTACTCTTACTAAATGCTGCATTGACTGTAAGAGCTAAACAGCCTGGTAGCCATACTCAATACTGGCATCCTTTCATACGAGATCTTATTCTTGCATTGAATCAGTATAACCCAGGATTGATCTATGTATTATTAGGTAAAGTAGCCGAGGCATTTAGAAAGTATGTGGGTCCTAACAACCACATTTTAACGTATCCTCACCCCGCATACTTCTGTAGGTTAGGGTGTGGATTCGAAGCCACCATGTTCACGGATATTAACAAAATACTTCGTGATCTTAATGGTGATGAAATTAAGTTCTAGTGGCTGAGAATAAGAAAGTTAAGAACGCCCAAAGCATTAGTTATGATGGTATCAACTTCAAAAGTCGCTTAGAGTGTAACTGTTATAAGTTGCTCAAAGAAGCAGGATTCGAGCCTCTTTATGAACCAGTTAAGTATAAGCTACTACCTTCCTCACAATTAGAAGTTGGTATCGTATATACTCCCCGTAAAAAGGATTTAACTAAGTCTAGTAGTTATAGGGATTTAACCTATACACCAGATTTTGAATTCTTATTCGGAGATAGGCATATATATTACGATGCTAAAGGCAAACCAAACGATGCTTATCCTCTTAAAAAGAAATTATTTCTTCACTACTTAGAAGACGTGGGTGAGCCCTACATATTCTTTGAACCTCATAATATTGCCCAAATAAGGCAATCTATAAACATTTTGAGGCATGAATTATATCAGCAAAATAACTGAGTTATCTAAGCAGTGTCTTAAGGAATCTGATGTCAATCGAGTGAAATACTGGCTTGATAGTAGAAACCTTATTTCAATTAAAGAGATAGTTACTTCTGAGTTTATTAAGTTTAAATCTAAGAAACCCGTAAGTTTGGAGGACAAACCATTGTATGACGAGATGTTCGCCATCTTTGCAGATTTGGAATCAACAATCGTGGAATATCTTAGACTTAATGACTATGAAGAGGATGAACTCAACATCCCTTATGATGAAGAGTATTAAAGAATTGTCCCTTAACATTAGTGAGCCTGAATATAGGAAGCTTGGTGGCTTCTCATACTCCATGCTTGCTAAGTTCCTTCGTTCCCAGGATCCTAAAGTATTAGTAACACCCTCTCATGATGAGTCAGAAGCACTAAGATTTGGATCCTTAGTAGACTGTTTAATGACTGAACCCGAACTCTTAGAGGAAAGGTTCTTCATAACATCTATGAAAACTCCTCCAGCAACAATCATTTCTATGATGCTTTATATTTATAAGAAAGTTCCTGATGCTAAGAGTTTCTCCTTTGTACCTACAGAGGTTAAGCTTGAAGCATTAGACCTCTTTGAATATGGGGCTTCGTGGAATAATTCTACAAGATTAGATCGCTTAGATAAGCAATCTTTCTATTACACAATGTTGCAGAAGAGTGAAGGAAAGATTATCATGTCTGAGGAAGATTTAGCACTGGCAAACCTATGTGTTAAAACTCTTAAGACCCACCCATTTACTGAGAAGTATATGGGAGATGAGGATCCTTTTGAGACTAACGTCGAGAGGGTGAATCAATTAAAATTTTCATCCACCTATCATGGGCAACTCATTAGATGTATGTTCGATAGGATTATAGTAGATCATGAAGCAAAGACTATTCAGCCGATAGATTTAAAGACCTCTGGTAAGAAGGAGGAAAAGTTTGAACTGTCTGCACTGGATTGGGATTATTATATCCAAGCTACCATGTATACTCAGATCCTATTAGATGTAATTTCTAAAGATGAGTATTTCAAGGATTTCACAATCCTTCCTTTCAAATTCGTGGTAATTAACAGGTTTGAAAGAACTCCTATGGTATGGGTGTACCCAGTAACTCGTCTTAATGTAAACACTATAGACGATCAGCAAGTTCTCTTGCAGAGAAATGGGTACAAGAGTTGGCGTGAGCTTGTAAAAGAAGCCACGTGGCATATTGAGAATAATAAGTTCGACTATTCCTATGAGACCTATAAAGCTCAAGGAGAGCGAGTTATTGATTTCTCTAAATACCTTCGTTAATGAGAAGTATTGATGCGTTAACGTATTTTAAGGGAGATGATTTGGCAGCTAAAGTTTGGACTGATAAATACGCTCTTCGTAACGAGAAAGGCGAGATTGTTGAGTCTAATCCTGATCAAATGCATCTTCGTATGGCAAAAGAATTTGCTCGAATAGAAGCTAATTATGGCGGCCCTAATATGCTCAGTGAGCAAGAAATTCTAGGGCTTTTCCAAAACTTCCGTTACATAGTACCTGGTGGGTCAGTAATGGCAGGATTAGGAAGTAAAGCTATAGGCTCACTCTCTAATTGCTTTGTAATTGGGCAACCCGAGGATTCGTACTCAGGTATTATGAAGCTTAGAGAGGAGCAAGTACATCTGATGAAGAATCGTGGTGGTGTGGGAAAGGACCTTTCAACACTCCGCCCTTCAGGTGCTGCTGTTAAGAACGCAGCTAAGAGCTCTACAGGTGCTGCATCTTTTATGGATGTAGATTCTGCAATAACTACAGAGGTTGCTCAACGAGGAAGACGAGGAGCTCTGATGTTAACATTGGATATTCGTCATCCTGATGTTGAGGAGTTTATCACTAAGAAACAGGACCTTTCTAAAGTTACGGGAGCTAACATTAGTGTTAAGGTTACTGATGACTTTATGGAGGCTGTCTGGAAGGATGATGATTACTATCTCACATTTCCTGTAGATGCCCCAAAGTTAAGATTAGATCCTAATAGTAAAGACCTTGATGATTATAATGTTCTTCACCAAGATCTTGATGGTATTTACTATAAGAGAATTCGAGCTAAAAAACTTTGGGAACTACTAATTCATTGTGCATGGAATACTGCCGAACCTGGAATTATGTTCGAGGATCGTCACATTGAGTTTAGTCCCGATGGAGTATATCCTCAGTACCGAGGTGTATCTACGAATCCTTGTGGAGAAATCTTTATGCAGCCGTATGATAGCTGCAGATTGATTCATATCAATCTCACTTCGTTTGTTAAACGAGCTTATTATCCGGATGCCTCTATAGATTATGATTTATTGCGGAAAGTAGCGAAGGCAGCAATCAGGCTAGGAGACGACCTTGTAGATCTCGAAGTAGAGGCTATAGGTCAAATATTAGGGCATATTACATCTTCTAAAGGCGATAATCACCGAGAGTTTAAGCTCTGGATGGCTGTTAGGGCAGCAGCTCTCGATAGTAGAAGATGTGGTGTAGGATTTACAGGACTCTCAGATACTCTAGCTATGCTAGGAGTGGGATTCAATGATAACGGTGTTAGATACACTACTGAAATCATGAGTACACTCTTTAAGGCAGAGCTAGAGGAGACTATTAATCTCGCCGAAGAGAGAGGAACTTTCCACGGTTGGGATACATGGAAAGAGAGAGTTCCTGAGGAAGGAAATGACTGGTATGAGATGGTTGCATATAATTATCCAGAGCTTTATGATCGAATGCTTAAGGTAGGTCGTAGAAATGTTTCCTTCTCAACAGTAGCACCTACTGGTACTGTTAGTATCCTTACACAAACCTCGTCAGGTATTGAACCTGTATTCTCCCTATATTATACACGTCGTAAGAAGTGTATGGAGGGAGAACCTCATGATTTTGTAGATCAGAATGGTGAAAAATTCCAGGAGTTTAGAGTCTTCCATAAGCCTTTCATGGACTGGATTAGACTTAAGACTGGTGTCAAGGGAGATTTCAAAGTATCTGAAGAAGTTATTCAGGACTGGATTAAAGATTCTCCGTGGTATAAGAACACTGCTGCTGAAATTAATTGGGACGCACGTCTTAGGATTCAAGCTGCAGTACAAACTTATACTACTCATAGTATCTCCAGTACTTTGAATCTACCAAGTTCTGCTACGGAAGAAGAGATTAGTAAGATCTATCACCAAGCATGGATGTATGGTCTTAAAGGAGTAACTGTTTATAGAGATGGATGTAGGTCAGGTGTATTGGTAACGGACACTAAACCTCGTCAGGTCTTTGAACAACATAGTGCTCCTAAGAGACCTAAAGTTCTAGATGCAGAACTTCATGTGGTTAAAGTCAAGAAAATTAAGTATGCAGTAATTGTAGGCTTATTGGAAGGCAAACCTTATGAAACCTTTGCATTTGAGCTTGGGGAAGGAAACTTCCTACCTCAGTCAGGTAAGATCATAAAAGTTAAGCGGGGTTGTTACAATTTTGTAGGTGAACATGATCTCATTATTGAGAACATTCATCTTGCCAATGACAAGTTAGAGGAGAGGTCTAGTTCAATCTATATCTCAATGCTGCTTCGTCATGGAGCACCTATAGAGTATGTAATAGCTACTGCTAAGAAGGTGAATGAAAACATTGCTTCTTTCACATCAGCTGTATGTCGTGTACTTATGAAGTATTGCACTAAAGATATTGGAGAAGATTCATGTCCTGATTGTGGTACTAAATTGTCACGAGAGGCAGGCTGTAAGAAATGTAACAATTGTGGCTATTCACTATGTTTATTAATGTTGACAAAATGAAGTTAGTAGTTAATTATCGCTCAGTAGATCCCAGTATCAAACCTGTAATCACTGATAAAGGTGAATGGTTTGATCTTATGGCTGCGGAAAATGTAGATTTTGCAGCTCCTCATAATGCATATAATACTCGTATTACAGAGTATGATGCTAAGAAGGTATCTTTAGGTATTGCAATGTCATTACCTAAGGGTATTGAGGCTGTAATTCTACCTAGAAGTAGTCTTTATGGGAACAAGGGTGTAACATTAGTAAATAGTCAGGGCGTAATTGACTCCTCTTATAGTGGTGACAATGACATTTGGTCTGCTTACCTTAAAGCAGATCGAGCTAGCACTATTCTGGTAGGAGAAAGAATCGTTCAGTTCAGACTGCAACCTTCCCAGAGAGCCTCTATCTGGACTAAGATTAAGTGGCTCTTTGTATCCAAGATTGAGTTTAACAAGGTAGAATATCTTAACAACCCTGATCGAGGAGGATATGGTGCATCTGGAGGATATAAAGAAGTAAAGTAATGAGTGTACTGAGTACAGTAATCGGTATAGTAGTAGGAGGGTTGGTCTTGGCCTCCGTAGGTAAGATTTATCTAGGTATCTATCAGACTATAAAGCAGCAGAACCTTGCTGCAAATAAGTATAAAGTATCTTTTAAAAAGCATTTTAAGAAGGTTAAAGTTCCTCTTATTAAGATGAAGATCGCAGGTGAACTGAGATATTTCCTTGTTGATAGTGGAGCTACTAATAATGTTATTGCTAAAGATTTTTATGACTCCGTAGATCCTAAATATTTTAATGACCTTAAATGTTCAGATCATATTATTTCCACTAATGGAACCACTGAACGTCGTCCTTATGTAGGATCGTCTTTATCATTTAAGAGAGATGTCTTTGAAGACATCCCTTTCCTAGTATCTGACATGACTCCTGCAGTGGAATTTATTCGACAAAAATCCAATATTATCATAGTAGGAATCTTAGGTGCAACATTCTTTGAGAAGTATCGTTGGGCTATAGACTTCGACGAAAGATGTATTTGGATTAACTCATTTGAAGCAGATCAGAAAGATGAATAAGTTTAGGTATGGTAGAGGTAACAAACACTTCTTCACTATCCTAACTCCTCTTTCTGAGAATGTTTCTGGTATAATTGCAAAACTTCATTATGAGAATTTCTTAGGTGTAAGTTATAAAGATTTTACAAGACTTTGTGTCTCGTGTGATAAGGGACCTGAAGTGTGTGAAGGGGAATTGTTACCTGCCATTAACGTAACTACCGGAGAACGAACTTTATTTAGGGTTAAGAAGATTAACCATAATGATGAGGTCGACATCTGGACAGTAGAACTAGAGTATGATAATACGCAATAAAATTGTGTATGTCTATGATATTGAGGTATTCCCCAATGTATTTCATTGTGCAGTTAAAAACACTGAAACTGGGGAATATCTCTTTTTTGAAATATCATCAAGGAGGAATGACGTAGAGAAACTCATCAACTTTTTTTGGCAAATCAAAGAAGATCAAAGAGGTATTTGGAGTAGCAATTATACTACTGCTAAGCAATTTGACACAGATAAAATTTTTTGTGGCTATAACAATATTCATTATGATAATCCAGTAATTAACTTTATTATTGATCATCGTGATATTGTATTGCAATTACCTTATGATCGTATATGTCGTAAGCTGTTTCAATTTAGTAATATAATCATTAATTCAGAAGAAGAACTAAGATGGAGGAAGTGGAAATACATGATATTTTTTGAGTCAATGGACTTACTAACAATGTTATTTTCAACGAAGTTGCGAGTTAGCCTTAAAGCTATGCAAGTAACAATGTGCTTCCATAATGTTCAAGAATATGACGGCGATTTTAATCAATATCTACCTACTACGGAGATAGAGAAGATGATTGCTTATAATATTAATGATGTAGATTCAACTGAAGAATTACTTAATCGCTGCAAAAAAGATATAGATTTACGACTAGCTATTGAAGATGAGTATGGAGTAAAAGTTCTGAATAAGGATGGAGTTAACATTGGAATGAAAATTATTACTCAGAAGTATTTAGAGAAGACACACCAGTCTTGGAAACAAATCGAGAATCTTCGATCTCCATGTGACTATATTGACCTTAATCAAGCAATACTTCCCTTAATACATTTTGATACTCCTATTCTACAAGAGTTACTTTCTGAGCTGAAACAACAGATTGTCTCACCAGGACGTAAAGGTTATGAAAAACACTTTATACTTGATGGACTAAGATATTGTGTAGGTGTAGGAGGTATACATTCTGAGAACAAGCCTAAGATCATTATTCCTGACAGTAATCAAATACTTAGTGATATAGATGTAGCAAGTCTATATCCTAGTATGATTATTGAACATGAGTTTTATCCACCACATCTAGGTAAGGAATTTCTTGAGGTTTATTCAAATATCAAGACTGAGCGATTAGAAGCGAAACATAACGGCAACAAAGTTAAAGATGCAACTCTTAAATTAGCGTTGAACGGACTCTCAGGTAATCTACAAAATAAACATAACTTCTGCTATTCACCATTTACAGTAATGCAAATTAGGATGAATGGCCAGCTTATGTTATTAATGCTTGCAGAAAAGCTTATTGCAATTGGTTGTACTATAATTCAAGCAAATACTGATGGATTATTTGTACTAAGACCGAAGGATAAAGAGCAAGAGTTTCAAGATGTATGTAGAGCATGGGAAACACTAACTAAGCTAGTTTTAGAGGAAGATAGATTTGAAGCAATGTATCAATATGCAATCAATGACTATCTTGCTGTTAAAGAGGGCTATTCTGTATCTAAGGATCCCAATTTGTTAAAAAAGAAGGGCCTCTTTATTGATACAGTTACTCTAGGTAAAGGTATGGATACTTTAATAATTGCAGAAGCAATAAATAAGTATTTTACTGATAACATTCCTATTGAAGAGACTATATATGATTGTACTGATATCCACAAATTCTTGACGTATCAGAAAGTAGACAAGAAATTTCGAGTAGAATATAATGGAGAATTAATCCAACAAATCAATCGGTTTTATATGTCTACAGATGGCCACATACTACTAAAGTGTAAAGTAGATGACCAAGGTCGAAGGTCAGAATATGAACGCATTATTGCAGAATGCGGTGTAACAATCTACAATAATATTAAGGATCCTTCATATATCCCCGACAACATTAACTACGCATACTATTTAGGAACTGCTAGAAAAATTATTTTAGAGCTTAAAAATAGTCAGCTAACGTTATTCTAATGATTAAAGAAATTATCAAGTTTGGTGCTCCTTGGTGTCAAGGATGCATCTCAGCAGATACAGCTCTAGAACAACTAGAAGCTATGAGGCCAGAAATTATCATTTCTAAGATTAACATCGAAGAAGATGAGGTCATGGCGGAGAAGTATAAGGTAAGAGGTCTTCCGACCCTAGTCCTTATAGGTCTGGATGGTAAAGAAATTGGCAGACATACCGGTAAAGTAACTGTCCAGGAGCTAATTCAAATTGTTGATGGTAATGGACTATAATAAGGTACATGAAGAAATTAAGCAAACTTTTATTGCTAAGAATCGCGATTATGGTAACTCCTTTGAGAAGTCATTAAACAAGTTTGGGCTTATCGCAGGAGTAGTGAGGATCAATGACAAATTTGAACGCCTTGCTAACTTGTGCGACCGTCAACGATTAGCTGATGCACAGGTAAATGAGCCCCTTGCAGATACTCTGAAGGATATGGCAAACTACTGTATTATGGCTGCTGCATGGCTCGAACGTGATAAGTAGCTATGAAGATTTGTGCAATATCTGATTTGCATGGTTATCTGCCCAAAGCTGAGGACATGTCCCCATGTGATGTTGTGTGCATTGCAGGGGACATTAGTCCTCTTCATATACAACGAGATAAACTTTTAAGTGCAATATGGTTTGGAAATACATTCATTCCTTGGTGTGAATCCTTACCTTGTATCAAAATTATTCTTGTTGCCGGTAACCATGATTTTTTCCTAGAAGACTATGATAAACCTGGAGGTGTAACTCTTAAACTTGGCAAGGAGAACAAACTTGTTTATTTAAGAAATAGCTCCTACAAGTATGGTCATAAGACTTTCTATGGAACCCCTAATGTCACAGATCTTGAAGGATGGGCCTTTAGCTTAAATGATAAAGAAGCTCATGAAGTCTTTCAGAGGATTCCAAATTGTGACATTTTGATATCACATACCCCACCATTTGATGCTGCTAATACTGGTAATGTCTATGGTTCAGATGCCTACCCCGACTATGGTAGTTATGTTCTGAGAGATATGATCTGGGATAAGAAGATTGATCTTATTATCTGTGGACATGTTCACTCAGGAAATCATAACTTATCAGATTGGGGAACTCATAAAATAGTTAATGTAAGCTATTTAAATGAGGATTATAGACCTACATATTCACCGAAATTGATTACTTTATGAGAATTTGCTATACAAAAGCAGAAATAATACCTGATAATGGGCTCTTAAAAAACATTGAGCTTGCTGGTAGAGTATGTTACAAATCTGAGGATAAGATTACTGATTCCTCGGCAAAATCATTCGTTGAAATGATTAGAGGAAAAAATCATTTTTCAGTGCTAGAACATGGCAGCATATACCTTGTAGTGTCAAAAAGTTCTCCCCTGCCTCTACGTGAGCTTCCTTGGTGCCACATAATGGAAGATAATGGTAAAATTTATTACTACACGAATTTCAGATATATCTGTCAAACTCTTCCTACCCTCGCAGATATTATTTTGAAAGATGATCCTCTTCCGGAAGGTATAGAATTCTTCATTCCTGAGAAGAACGATCCTTACCGCAGATGGTCTTTCAGAATCATTACCAACTTTAAAATCTCAGAGCAATATGTTAGGCATCGAGCATTTTCACACTCTAAAGAGAGCTCTCGATACTGTAACTATGCTAAGGAACGATTTAATAATGAAATTAGCATTGTTATTCCTATGGGATCTGAAGGTTGGTTTGGGTCAATGACAGGAACTCTTGAAGGTATAGATGATAAGTGGTACTTTACTCCTGATGATGGTGACAACAACGAGAGTATGAGGAACCAACTAGCATTATGCTTTCCTGTGGATGAGAAAAAGAGATTTGTCCTTAATCTCCTTGAAGAAGCTCCTAGACTTAATAAGGTTCTTTCTCGCTGCAAACTTGCAGAGTTAGACTATCTTGATGAAATTCAAAATGGTAGTCGCCCTGAGAATGCAAGAGATTTCCTTACACTCTATACTAAGACCGAGCAAATCATGACAGGATTTCAAAAAGATTGGCATGATCTCATTCAGAAAAGATGTGTTCCCGGGGCTCAGAGGGAAGCTACCTTTATTGCTACCCGAATTCGAAAAGATCTTGCTAGAGAAATATGCGGATATTCTAAAAAAGCTATGTTACAAGATCAGGCTGGTTGTATTTCCCTTGATGACATAGTTGTACCTGGTCCTGACAACTTTGAGGAAGCAGTTCCAAGACAAGCAGCAGAACTTGAAGCTCGTTGGGAAGAAGAAGAAAGAGCAAGACACGTAAGAGACATTGGGAGAAGATGATTGCAACTGACAGAGCTCCATTACTAGGCTTACATGATGTATGCATAGTTCCAGCACCTACCACTAGAATAGCTAGTAGGAAAGAATGTAACCCCTATTATTCTAAGGGGTTACTTCCTCTTGCTACAGCTCCTATGGATTGTGTTATTGATGAAACCAACTGGGAAACCTTTGCTAGCGCGGAGATTCTCACAGTTCTACCACGAACAGTATCTTTAGATGTTAGAAAGCATCTAATGATTAAGACATTTGTGGGGATGTCACAGACTGAGTTTGTGGAAACCTTCTGCTACAAAGATTCTGCAACTGAAATCCTTACAGTCTTAGAGGAAAATGATCTTAAGGCTAATATCTGTATAGATGTAGCTAATGGTCATATGCAAACACTCTTAGATCTCTGCACTATCGCTAAGGATACCTTTGGAGATAGACTTGTTCTAATGGTAGGAAATATAGCCAATCCCATGACTTATATAGAGTATGCAAAAGTTGGGATAGACTATGTTCGAGTAGGTATAGGAACTGGTTCTAGGTGTACTACTTCTGCTAATACAGGAGTGCATTTTCCTATGGCTACGTTACTAGACCTTATTCGTCGTATTCAACTGGCAGACTCTCTCCCATACTATCCTAAAATTGTAGCTGATGGTGGATTCAGAAATTATGATGATATTATTAAAGCTCTTGCTTTAGGTGCAGACTTTGTGATGTGTGGGCAGTTCTTTGCAGAATGTAAAGAGGCTTGTGGTAAGACTATAGTCTCTTCTGGAGGAGTAGTTGAACGTGAGTACTATGGCATGTCTACGAAGATTGCTCAGAAGAAGATGGGGAAGGAAGCCCTTAGAACTTCTGAAGGTATTAGTAGGACTGTTAAAGTCACTCATACTCTTGCTCAGAAAATTGAGAATTTTAAGGATTATCTTACCTCAGCAATGAGCTATTCGGATGCATATGACCTTCCTGAGTTCCAGGATAAAGCTCTCATCTATAAGCTTACTCCTGAAGCTAGAGTAGCATATTTTAAATAAGATGAAGACAATCACTTATGAAGAATTCGTTGAGAATTATAGACCTATAAAGAACCAATTTAATCCAGTTGCTGAGTATGATGGTACTTTATATAGTCCAATAGAATTTTCACGAATAGCCTCTGCTGCTTTACCCAACAGAATATTGTGGACATTAATGAAAGTCAGTTATTTAAACGAAGAAACTTGTGAATGTACTACAGAGAAATATGTTTACCAAGGATTACAGGAGTTTGGAGATGTCTTAGGATATTTCGTTACTGAAGAACCCTATGAATACGGTAAACCTTTCAATGTCAAGGTAGAGTAATAAAAATCCCCGATAGGTTATACGCCTACCGGGGAATTTTTTTTAGACTTCAGGTTATCGTTGATTAAACGTAAATGTATCGTATATATCAAAGAAGTCTTGTGCAGCATTAAATCCAGGGGTTAGTCTTGATGTGAAGTAGAAAGGACGGGTCTTATCATTCTTATCTTCTTCCCACCATAATAAACCTTTGTAGTCTTTACCTACTACAAGGTCACGAGTTTCATCAATAGTATTCCTAAAGAACCCCATAAGATTAGTAACATAAGACATTACAGCCATAGGAGAGGATATAATATCTGTAGCACTACTAATGTCTACAAAGAAGGATGCCTCTAGATATGCACCATATAAAGATCTATATAAGTTCTGTGTAGCTAATTTAGTAGCCCATCCTGTAAGATCATCATCGGGTTCATCAGGTACTAAAGCTTTAGCTATCATAGCTGCCAGGAATAAACCCATAATAGACTGTAGTTCAAAACCTAGAGCCTTTAATTTTTGAAGTCTCAAATTACAAAATTCTTCGAACGTAAAGTCTAATTTAGATTCATTAGGATGCTGTCTAAAATATTCATCATATTGCTTGCGAGCGGCCTTCTCATTCTGCCCAATGTTATCTCCTGCAAGGTATCCTAAGATAGGTATAGATCTTAGTAGTAGTCTACCAAAAGATTTACCTATCTGTTCACCTCCAGTAGCGATTTCGCCCCATCCAACTCTGAATCTGCCTACATCATATTCATCGAGAATTTCATTCTTTTGAAGAGACTTGAATCGAACATTTAACAGTCCAGGAAGCCAGTTGCGATACTGCATGATAAGAGTACCAGCTATAGTAGTATTAGCAAGATACCTATCCTCTGCAGGCATAACACCTTTCACAGATGTAGCAGCGCTTTGGGCAATAGTTCTAAACCTAATAATATCTTCTTTAGAAAGTTTATCAATAGTCATCTTACCATCCTCAGACATATGAATAAGATCAGCTACAGGTATAGCATTAGGACTTCTTCTTAAGCTGACTAACTTCTTCTTATTCTCATCATAACCCCAAGCATAGAGCATAGATGTTAATACCTTACGGTCAATATTAGAGTCAGTCTTTTCTAGCAGATAGAAGGCGTTTTCGACATTGAAGATCCTATTAGTCTTATTAGCAGAAAGCTCTATAGCTCTCTTCTTCCAAATGTCTTCATTGCCTATATGGAAGAAAGCAATAGCTCCATAATACTTAGTAGGATCTTCCTTCTTAAGCTTCTCAGATAACTTAGTAGACTTCTTATTATAATAAAGACCTTCCATTTCTATCATCTGGAAGTTAAGCATAGTCTGAGCATAGTTTCTAAAGCCTAGGATAGGTTTAAATCCTAAAGTACTTAGAGAAGACCATTGTACAACTTTCTTAGCCAATTTACCAAAGCTATAGGTTTTACCCATGAAGTTAAAAGTACCTCCACTCTGAACGGATTTTCCATAGATATATAGATCAATAAATTTCTCTAATGTAGAAACATCATCTGAAGATAATCCTAGAGCTGTACGAATTTTACCAACCCACTTATCCATATTAGGAAGGTTGTCTTCTACGAAAACCTTAGCCCCATTGGTCTTAGCATGATATAAAAGAAGCTGAGCATTAGCCTCAATTTCTTTCATATGCTGATAAGTATAAACAGATTGAGCCATTAGCATTAAAACTCTTGATAGATCATAAGACTTATGTCGAAGACCTTTCTCTTCAGCAATCTTTCGAAGCTGAGTATTACGAGCAAAACGCCATTCATCAGTATCCTTTGCCAGAGTAGGATCTATAGCAGCTTCGGCTCTAGCTATATCAGCAGAAGTAAGATTGTCTTTAAGAGGATCTATGAAGAATAAAGGCACATGCTTAATAGGATTACCGGCATAGTCCATACCAGAAGTTTCATCCTTACTCTTATAAAGTACATCAGATTCATCCCTAGTCTCAAGAGCTCCAAGAGTAATAGCTGTAAGGTCTGTTAAGGCACCAATGCCATTCTTAAAAATAGAATCAAATAGATCATTACGTACATTGGCAATAAACCTCTGACTAATCGTTCTACCAGTGATATTTTCAAACTCTACGTTGAAATTTACATACATATTATAATAATCAACAAGAGGTTTGATATCTTTAATCTTATTAAACTCTTCACTATAATAGTCAGGATTCTCAACACGATATTTATCTCTAACAAACATGTTATACTTTTGGAACATTGCCCACTTATTATAGCTTAAATCATTCATCTTACGCCATGCAAGATAACGATTTTGTTCACGAGTCTCCTGAGCAGTTCCTTTAGCATTCTCAAGTCTAGTAAGCCATTCCTTCTTGGCCTTATTAAAGTCCTCTAAAGCCTTTCCAGTATATTGATAGCCTCCTTTAGGATTATGCTCAATTTGATAGTTATCTAAGAAGAATTTAGCACTTCTGGTCTTAATAGATCTAGCCTTCTCTAAATCCTCATAAAATTTTTTAGAATACTTATTAATAAGCTGACCAGTCTTTGTATCGACAATCATATTAAAAGCGTCTTGAACAGTTTTGTTATTAGCTTCCGCCCATTCCTGAAGAGCCTGAGTATACCCTTTAACCTTTTCATAGGTAGTCATAAGCTGGTCGTGAATATTAGCCTGAGCACTTTTTAAAAGCTTGGAGAATGCTCTAAAGATAGGATGAGCAATTTCACTAACTTTACTAAACCATCCTGCCCACCAACCTACATGTTTGCCAGGCTGAGAAATGTCTACACCAGTAGTTGCTAATAACATATCTACAGGCTTTTGACTGAGTAAATTACGAATAAATAATACTTCTCGTAAAGCATTATTTAATCTCATTCTCATGTCAAGATCTTCATCAACATTAATAACATCAATTGCTCCTTGGAAAAAGTCTAAATATACATCTGAACGTTGCTTAAGTTCAAGAATTTCATTAGCAGTTAATGAGCCAGGTTGACCAAAAGGTATGGTTAGTCTTTTCTGAAGAGATCTAGACATATCCTCTACTTCTCTAAATAAGTAAGAATAGTCCTGTCTTATAAGAATACTCTGAATAAGATCCTGAGTTCTTTGCCATGCATCTCTATCAAGTTGAGAGTTTGTTCTAAGATATTTACTATGCTGAGCATTACTAGTCTGGTAAAGCTTCTCTAACTGTCGAGCTAGCTTAGGGTCAAGATCAACTTCCTCACTTAATGATACAGGATTTAATGCATGTACTTCTAAAGACCAGGGTTTTACTTTACCAAATCCAAAGACACTAGTCTCACCAGTATCTTTATCAGCAGCAAACTGTACATTAATAGGTAACATTCTAGTGGCACCAAAGTTAACAACTACATTACGATTCTCTGCCTCAGCCTTCTTGCGAATACCATTAGTAAAGATGTTTTTATACTGAGTAATTTGGATATTCCAACTATCTTTAGTAGCATCAGAAATTTCACTTACAATCTCTCCACCTGATTCAGTAAATTCATGAGTTTTATAGTCATAAATGTCAATAACTCCATTAGAATAGATAGCTACTAAGTCACATGTACCAGCAATATCCCTAACTTCATCATAGATAATTTGCTCTGTAAAGATCTTCACACTACCTTTTGTGCCAGTTTGAGAATCTATATAAGCCTGTCTTGCTAATATCTCTCGATAAGAATTACTTGCAGCTTCCTTTAGATTATTAAACTGCTTATCAGTTAAACGTGCAGATTCTCTTATGTAAGCAGAAGTTCGACCTTCAAACTCTGGTAAATTAGAAAGCTTACTATGAACCTTTTGAGCAATAGATTCCTTAGTAGAATTCCTACCCTCAATACGATCATTCATTAAAGCTTCAAGATACCCATGTATTATAGTACCTTTAATAGTACGAATACGAGCTTTTTTATCAGTATCTTCATTCTCATTATCAGAAGTTACCTTAAAGCGTCTGCGCATGCCTCTCGATACAATATCTGATACACGACGACTTACAGGAGTACCATCAGCTTTAATATAAGCTCCTTGTTGTACATCATATTTAACAGTTAAGTTCTTGAGATAATCCTCAGCATCTAACTGGGTAGCAATCATATCTTGAGTTAACTCATAATAATAATCACCCTCCTGGATATTTGCTTCTAGATTATCAAGACCAGTAACTTGCTTACGAAGCATCATCTGAGCTACTTCAGTAAAAGGCTGCATATCTAAATTCATTCCTTCAACTGTAAGATTAGCTACCTCAGCCTTACGCTTGAAGTAAGATTTAATGAGGTTAAAAAGCTTTTTAATAGCTGATACTATACCAGTAGATTCAGGTATGTATTGCTCAGAATTATTCTCATAAAGTCTAACAACCTCTTGAGCTATAAGTTTACCAGCGGCCTCCTCAGCCATTCGCTCTTCATCACCTTTATAAACTTCAGCATACTCTTCCTTAACTCTGGCAAATGTAGAGCTATCACGAGCTACTTTTAGTAAACGCTGATAGAGAGGATTCTCTTTACCAAGCATTCTTACCATAATATGAGCACACTCCTCACTGAGAGTTGTAGCATCTGCCTTATCTAAAGCAACAGTAATAACCTTTCTTACCATGTCAACCTGAGCCACCGCAGGAATAGAATTACCTTCTTTATCAGTAATCTCCCCCCAAGTATTTACTTGGAAGCCTATTTTACCAGCCCAATCCTTTAAAAGCCCATCAAGACCCTTTATAGGCGATTTGGAAGACTCTCTCAAAATCTGATACATCTCCTCAGGTTTGACATCATAAACCTTTAAATCAGGCTTAGAATCCTCAGGAAGGACATATCTCTCTACATATACCTCAGAATACTCTCTACCCTTAGGAGAGTGAGAGGAAGGAACAACCTTAGCTCTATAGGCCCCATAGTTAGCATTAATCTGAGCAGCTTTATTTATAGCTGCTTGATATTGAGCTTGACTATTAGTATAGACTACAGGTCGCCCTTTACTATCTGCAACACCAAGAGTCATCTTCTCAGCAGTAGAAATAGGTTCATAAGTTATACGAAGAGATTTAACAGTCTCCAGAGCTTGGCGAAGAGTAGGGATATTATCCCCACTCTTTACATACAATGCCCAAGCAATGTCTTCACCAAACCTGTTGACTAAATCCTTCCAAGCCTGAGAGCTTGTATTAGGACATACATTAGCCATAATTATTCACACAATTTTTTACGTTCTTCTCCCGACTGAATAAATTCAGCACCTTTATTTACTTCTGTAGGAGCTTGCTCAGCTTCATGTAAATCTTCATCTGTAGCATTTTCTATCTCATACCTAAGCTGTTCTTCTCTGAAGTCCTCAACTTCCTCAAAGGTATAAGGACGACGAAGAGTTTGCTCAGCTTCGTAGAACTCTGAAGATTCATTAAGGTTAGCTTCCCTAATCTTGATAGCCTCATTAATAAGTTTCATTAATGGACTGTCATCACTAAAATTATAGATCTGACGTTGGTGATTTTTACCTATAGACTGAGAATCTAAGGGGAAGTTCAACTTAGTACTTTCTACAGATTGGTTCTTAGCATTAAAGTATCTTACTACAGGATAAACCTTCTTAGTTTTATTACCTTCGGCATCCGTAGCATATCTTTTTCCAAGAGGAAATTGAGTGGCCATTCGCATATTGAAGGGTAGGATATTATCATCATTATAGTTAGATAACTGCCATGCATAGATAAATGCTTCTCTTAACTTGCCATAGCCAGATTCTTGATAAGAATTAAGCATAGGTTCAATATAATCCTTGTACATCTGTGCAGGAATAATATCTATATAATTAAGAGGTGACATCTGAAGTCCTGACTGTAGTAGGCAGAACTTCATAAGATCTACAGCAAATTCTCTGTCTTGTAAGTATAACTGTTCCCATGCATATGTTACAGCATTAGATGCTAAAGGATCTTTATCAACATAAGGTTTAATATTATGAATATCATCCCTTACTGTATCCAAAATCGGTACTAAAGATTGGAATAATGGATTGTCCTTATAAGCAGGCTCAGACCGTAATTTTGCTAGCTTCATAGGAACACTATTACTACCAACCATTAATCTCTTCCTTTCGGAAATTAAGGTAGTACCAGTAGCATCAGGAGTATTAAGAATAATAGCTGTTAAGAAGTCATTCTTGAATTTATTTAGACTAGTAATAGCTCTAAATTCAGGAGTTGCTGAACCAACATATCTTGCAATCGCTTCATCAAATAATCCTGTATCTCCATCCGTAAATTGCTTATCTCTAAGCAGTAGGAATAGAGGTTCAAAGAATGATTTATACTCAGCTACAGTATTCTTATAACCTGCAATATAACCTTCGTCTACAAGCTTATCATAGTTAACAACATTCTTACCAGCAGTAAGACTCTTATATAACTTTATTAGAAGTTCAGAAAGGTTTTTACCACCATCCTTAGTATCATAGGTTGTACCTTGCATTGCATCTGCAACCTTACGTCCCCATTCTACATATCTAATAAAATCATCTAGAATTTGACTCTGATAAGCAAGATTTTGATTAACAATATAACTTTCAAGTTCTTCAGTAGTAAATACTTTTGTAGGTGCTCCAGCATCAATAGGAGGATACTTCTCAGATAGATAAGCCCGAATCTCATTCTTGTTATATCTAGCCATAGCAGTACCAGCCTTAACTCTAGGAGACTTAGGAGATACATAGTTCTCCTGGGCTATCTGAGACTCATACTGCTGTTGTAACTTAAGATATTCACGAATGATAGGCTGATTCATAAATAAAGCTAACGTATCAGGATGAACACCTGCCATAGTAAGCATAGTAAGAGTTCCTAAAGTTGCAGGAGTAGCTCCAAGATTAACTCCAAAGGGAGATTTTGCAGCATCCACAGCAGCACTAATCCACTGGTTGAGTAACTCTGAGATAGGAATCTTCTTATTACCAGCAGTATACTTCCTACCAAGCTGAACTATACCATTTTCCTCATTATGCTCAAAGTTAATTTGAACAGCTTCTGCAGGAATACCTAAGTTATACATGGATGCAAAGACGTAGAATTTACCAGCATTAGCAGCAATACCTACCTCTTTCTTACCAGCCATATAATTCTCAGCAACCTGTAGAACATATGTAGAATCTAGCAGACTAGGAAGAGCTGCTTTAGACTTATAATACTCTGCCTCCATCTCATAAGTGTCACCAAAGACAGCCTTCATGGCTCTCTTAGCAGAAGCTTCAAGAATATTTGTCTGAATAGGAGCAATAAAGTTAGAAGCATTCTCTGCAATATGAGCAAGCTCTTTCTGAATCTGAGTAATACGATTCTCAATAGCTTTCTTATGAAACTCTTCCTTAGATACCTTGGGAGTCTGCTCAGTATCAGCTAACTCTTGTAATAGTTTACTGTTACCAAAGAATCCACTTAGAGCTTCAAGGATACCCTCTTTCTTCTCATCCTTAAAAGAGTTAACTAGTTCCTCATACTGCTCTTCCCAATGAGGATAATCTATGTACTTAAGCTGTCCCTTAACTTTATAATAATTAGGTACATATAAGTACATTTTATCAATATCATACAATAATCTCTTATACTTTCATATAAGTTTAGACTATATCTTCACTACTAACTGTAGTGTTCCGCATTCTTGAAACTTTACCATCCTCAGCATAACCTGGTGGGACTCCATGTTTTAGTCGTTGAACCTTATACTTATTACTAAGTATCTTGGCTGCGGATTGCCCAATTCTTAGACTTTTTACCATTCTATAACCATTACATTATAGTATCTAACTATATTACTATGTTAGAGTGGTATCTAAGACTCTAAGGGGATTCCCGCAATTAACGGAATTTTACTCGAACCATGATATTAATCCGAGCCAGCCTTAGCAACAATCTCTGTTGGTAAGACTATAATATCTCCAGCTGCTTCAGGTAAGAAACCCTTAACTACTATAGTCTCAATAGAGCTTAATCCCTGGGTAGGGATACGGAAGCCTATAAGTTCGAGAAGTTCTTTCGGAACTTTACCAATGCTTGTAATACCCTTAAACGGTGAGGGAAGATATACTTCCATTGAAGTAATCTTTGGCTTACCATCAACATATTTTACAACAAAGTCTAGATCTGAAGATTTATATTTACCCTCATTATAAGTACGACTAGCTTTAGTCTCCCACATAGTTGAGGGTACCTGAAAAGCTGCAGTACCATGACGCTTCTGAGAAGTAGTCATACTAGCAGCTCTACTCATAAGGATACTCTCTATCTTTTCACGAGTAGGTAGAATATCTATATTAGTAGTTCCATCATCAAGGTCGTTAAGAAGTTCTATCGCAGTAATATAATTATCTGCTAAGCCTCTCTCAATCGCCTCTCTCCGTAAGGAATTTACTAAACTTACAATACCTTCCTCAGAGATCTTCCATCCTTTCTGAGTAGCTACAAGTCCAAGCTCTTTAATAAGCTGATCCCTGCCAAGTCTGATACGTTGATTATTTAAATCAATATATTCATCAGTTAGAGCTTTAACTTTAGGAGCATTCTCACCAAAATGTTCACTAATCTCACCAGCATCAAAGAGCCCATTAAGGATCTGTACCATCATCTGGGTACCAGTAACTACATCATGGTGCTTATGTTCCCCAGTATCTACCTGAATTCCCCAGTATTCCCAATATGTATCTTGAGTAAGTAAGTCTAAAGGTCCTTGATAAGTACCATCATCACTAACTAAGAAGTTACCTTCTTTATCGTAGAAATCATTGAAGGGATGCTCAGTATTTGTAACAAGTACACCTTGCTCATTTGTTACAGAATTAGTCTTAGTAGTAACGCCTTTATTAGCTGAATAGTGCACCGCAACACCAACTTGATTCTTAATCATCATCTCATGAAGTTTCGAAAGATTAGTATCTCCTAAAGCTTTTAGAACAGATGGGATAAGAGGCATTAACGACAGCTTGTAGAAAGATGGCTTAAAACCTTGAACATTTGCTAAAGGTCCAAAGTGCTGAGGTTTCAAAGAGTTAAATACCTGCTGTCCCCAGCTACCATATTTGAGAGGAGATTTCTTACCATCAAAGTCTACAAAGACTCTCTCTTCCTTAGGAACACCCGCTCTCTCTTGAACCTCCCATTGGTAAAGCTTCTCAGAATCTACATTCCAATCGCCTACACGAACTTTAAATTCTCTATAAGCATCAAGGGAGATCATACCAAAGCCATCACCCTCTGTCATATCTGCATATGGAGCACTATTAAGACCAAGTTTATCAGCATTCTTAATAAGTGCTTCAGTCATCATATCCTCAAAAGATTTAGCCTTATCAGACTTTTCATACGCTTCAAGGACATCGTTGCGAAGCATCTTATATCTATTATTCTCAGCATCTACAATCTCAGCAATCTGATAGAGTTGCTTAGAATAACTAGGAACATCAGAGAATACTGCTGTTTTAAGAATAGGCCTGCCATACTTATCAGTAAGTCCTTCAGCACCATCCATACGTTTAAAGTTCTTAGCGATAGTAACGTTGATACCGTCAGATGTTAGGCAAGTCTTCTTAGAACCCATAGCTCCATTATGACGCTTAAACTCATCTCCTAAAGACTTGTAGAAGATGTTATCTCCATACAATACTTTACTCTGCTCAATGTTACCAATAGCATAATTAACTACAGCATGCCTAATCCAATTTATCACCTCAGATCTGGGATACTGATTAGTCGTAGGATTAGTGCTAAGCTTAAGAGACATGTTAAGGACTTTATCACCAGCAAGTTCTTTAAGACCTCCTAAATCTAAGAGTTTACCATAAGCATTATTAGTCCAAGTACTAATCATTTGTTCAATTCTAGTAGTAAGAACATCTCTACCTATAGTATTAAGTATTCTATCAGCAAATTCATTAGGAGATTCTGCCGTATCTACTAAGAACTCTTTAACTTCTTTAGGAGTTAAAAGACTTTCAATAACTGTACCCTTAACATAATTCTTATTAAAGTTAGTAAAGGCTCTGTCCTTAATATGAGATCTAGCTATTTCGTCCCATAGATAACCTCTAAAGATGTCTATAACTTCACCACGAGTAGTATTAGCATTAATCCAGGTATCACCATGATCTAAGAATCGCTCTTGGCCATTATCAGCAGGACGCATAATATTATCCTTGCCTTGCATAGTCATATTAAGTACTGTAGATAACTTATCTATAAGTTTCATATCCTTATAATCAGTACCATTATTGTTAGAGCTCTCAATGTTACCTTCATGAATAAGAATAGACAACTTAGGAGTTTGTCTATCTACAAGTGCTTTATTAAGGAGCAATGAATGAGTGACATATACATTCTCCGTAGGATCAAGGTGAGGCATCTCAGAGTAAAGCCTCTCAGGATTTTCAATAACTCTATTAATCTTATTAATAGTCTGGTTAGCAAATCCAGGCTTTTGAAGATCATAGATTCTTTCATCACCAAGAGATATATGAGAATTCTCAAGAGTTTCAATACCTAAGTCAGATTGGATATCTAAGAATACATCGAGATTCTCATTCTCACCATCACGATTCTCATTAACAATAGGAGTTTTAATAGCTCCTTTAGTAATCTGAGAATATACCTGCCCAATCTTATCTAAGAACTTCTTAGTATGAAGAGCTCTCCGAAGAGTTTCAGGATTATTAATATCGTAAGTAATACCTAAGATTCTTAAGAAATCTTCAGCATTATCTGCAGTAGGAACTCTCGGGAATGCTTTCTTAATAGTATCATTATTATACTCCCATACTTTATATTTATTACGAGTATAGAACTTAACAATATCAGACTTTCCTTCGAGTAACCACTTAGACAACTGTGCTCGCCATGAACCTGCAATACGTGCTCTATGACCTATAGTAGAAGCATTAAAAGAAGTATACTGTCCATTAGCTTTGGTAACACCAATAAGATAATTATTCTTATTATTATTAAAGGCCTGCATGAACTGTACTACCTGAAGCATATCCGAAGCAGTCCAAGAATCAACCTTATCAAGCTTTAACCATGAAGGAATAATCTTAGTTTCAATACCACCTTCAGCATTTCTAATAGAAACTTTATCGTCTCTAATAAGAGGATATATAGCTGGATATTCCTCAGCAACCTGAGATAATCTCTGCTGTAATTCCTTAGTAGAAATACTTGTAGGCAGATTAGCTAACTTATTGGCAAGAATATTAAATACTTTACCAAAAGGCTCCATCTCAGGCATGCCTAAGCTATTCTTATAAGGAGTAGCTGTACGAGTCTTAAAGTCATAGTATTTTTTAGGTAAGGTACTTAGAAGTAATTTGACAATCTTGTTAGAATTCATCTTGCTACTTACAGTGATAGATTCTGCAAATAAAGCTGCAGAGTCTCGTCCCTGATTATTTTCACCACCTGAAATATCAGCAGCAGCTTCCTGATAATCTTCTGAAGTATTTAGCTCTAACTTATACTGTGCTAAACGCTCTTGCTGATGAATAGTCTTAATACCATTAGGAGCATCCCAGGTGTTAAGAACTTTACCCATCTTGTCAATATCAGTAAGTAACTTCTGAAGAGAGTTAGGATCTGCAAAAGCTACAGAAGCCATTAGCTCATTATATCTGCCCATAAATTCTTTATGAGCAAAATTATAAGCAGCAGCTACTAACTCACCATTCTCAGACTGAAGAATCTCTATAAGATTACCAGTACCTTTAAAGTATTGTAAGAACCAATAGTGTAAACTATTTACAGCTTCAGCAGTAGTAATAGCATCAACTCCTGGAATAACTTTAGAGTGAATAGAACGGGCTTTTAGAGTTAAGTAATCGTTACTAAGAAAATCTTTATTACGAACTCTTTCAACAATAGACTCTATACTTTGAGTCCACTCTCTATTAGGTTTACCATTACGACGAATAAGATTATAAAGATTAGTTAACCATTGTTTAATCTTATTGAAAACTCTCTTAATAAAAGAGTTACTTTCATCTTCAGTAACCATATAATCTGCGAAGACTTCTGCTAAAACTTCTTCTGCTAATTCTCTCTGAGATAAGGTAGGATATAAAGGTTTTAAGGATTCAAAATCTTCCTTATAATCTTCATTCTTAAGAGCCTCATCAATTAACCTCGTACGCTCATCTTCTGTTAGTAAACAGTCTAATATTACGTGAAAAGATTCATGATAGACAGTCCTCGTACCAGTACCTTGATATACCGTAACTACACTATCCTCAAATTTACCAGCTACATTATTAATAATAGCAGACTTAATAATTTTATAGTCAATACCAGGGAACTTCTTCTTAAACCATTCACCAGCTTTCTCCAATTCCTCAGCAGCAGAATCATTCATTTTCTCATAAGTCCTACGGAATTTGGAATCTGTGAGAACGTGGGTGCCTTCAAGATTGCTGTCAATATTCACAGTCTTAGCCATCTCTAGGGCTTTCTGAAGCTGAGCTTTAATAGTAGGATCAGTAGTCTCGGCAATACGCTTCTCTATATTGGCAATTATAGGATTTGTTGAAGAAGGAACTTGTATAGAAGTATCTAATGATGCAGACTGAGGTTCTTCAGCTACAGTAAGCTTCATATTAAACTTAGTCCCATCTTTAATACCCATTAGACTAGCTACATAAGCTTGAGTAGCTTTAGTAACATCTTCAAAAGAAGTATTAGCCTTTATAGACTGCTGATACATTTGATCTGCAGCTACTATACTAAAGGAATTTTTTTGATTAGAGCTGGCAAAAGTTTCTCCATTAAACGACGCTTCAAATTCTACCTCATTTAAATTACCATTATTAGGATTAGTAAAAGTAAGAAGCATTTTTACTGGAGTACCCCTCATAATTGTTTTTGCAACACCTGCTAAAGTCTTATTTTCCTCACTCTTCGAATCTTCAAAGGGTTGTGCTTCATTAACATTTAGAGGATCATAAATAACATATCTCTCTGCATGAGCATATGGACTATTAGGAGTTACTACAAAGTCTACTAAGCGCTCTCTAACAAAGGCATGATAGTTAGGATATTTCTTGACATTAAGAGTACCATCTTTATTAATCTTATGAGGGAAATAATAAGGTTCAGTACTCTGAGGATCTATCTTGGAATAACGAGGGTTGTAGAAAGATTTGCTTAAAAAATTATCTACAGTAGTAATAAATTCTTCATTAATAACATAATTACCTTGAGCATCTTTAACCGCCGCATCAATTTCTTTATCTCCAATATTCCATCTAACAGTCTCCTTGCCATCCTTATCCTTTATATTATATAAAGTACGAGCGGGGTCACCAGAACTATTATATCTAAGTAAATCCCTAAGAATACCTATAAAACTATAATGAATGTATTCCTTACCATTTCTATAGGTATACTTATCATTACTTACATAGGACTTGCCCTTAATAGATTTAGCTATGTAATGTCTAAATAGGTCTAGTAAGAATTGCTTCGTCTCCCCCTGGATAGGTACGGAGTTAGCTCTATAGAAGTTATTATTAGTAGAATCATGGATAGCCATAGTACCTGAAGGTACTGTAAAGGCCTGTCCATTCTCAGTAACAATTCGACCTGTACTAGAAATATATACTGTTAAAGTATTTATCTCCATATTAGCAGGAAGACTTTCTTCAAGAGGTCTCAGTTGTGCGGGCTTCTTAATAACATCATCTCGATAATTATCATCAATAATACCAGCACTTGTACCCTGAATAACTACAGGCACACTTACACCATTCTCAATATGGCTCCAGACATCTCTAAGATAAATATCTTTATAGAAATCAAAGTCTTTCTGAGTACCATAATACTTACCGTCTGCATCTGAAGTAGGATCAGCAACAGTAGTATAAACGGCTTTCTTAGAATCAAATTCTTTACCTATAGATTGACCATTGGCATCTATAAAGTTACCAGCCTGATCAGTTAATATTAGTCTACCAGCAGTCTTACCCTCGTATTTGAAAGGTACAATGATACCTCTATACTGAGAGGCATCATGTTTATCTAAGAAGTCAAACCATCGTATCTGGTCCTCATTGCCACTCTCACGACTAGCAATATCAGATCCTTTAGAACCTCTCCAGTAATTCTCTGCAGATCTCTTGGGAGGGTCCCACAGAGCATCTTTAGCTTCAGGAGTATCAAGACTTTCAGAACGAACGAATTCTACTTCCTGACCATCAACATTCTCTGGAGTAATATCATCAATCTTCTCACCCTCAGCCTTAATAATTCTATCTTGAGCTCTGCTATAAAGCTCTTCAATTTCTTCAATAGCTTCATCACTCAAAGTAGAATTGTTATTATATCTCTCTCTCCAGATGGCAAGATCATCTAAGTTCTTAATAGTATCAACTTCTTTACGTAATGCTGTACGTTCAGCTGGAGTAAAAAATTTGACTTCAGGGGCAGGAGGTTCATCAGTAGGAGTAGCCTCAGGAGTAGTAGGCTCTTCCTCTCTATAAGCTTCTAAATCTGCAGAATTTACAGGACGCTCTGTATTGTCTTCCTTGAGAAGAGGAATACTATAAGTGTTAGTTTCATCATCATAACCACGAAGGAAATAATCATCTCCGTCCTTAACTACTTTAGCTCTACTAGTAAAGACAGGTTGGTTATTCTCATCATACATCATTAGAGGCTTATCTACCTTAGATTCTACAGCCTGACGCTCTGCTTCTTTGGCAATCTTTTGAAGTCTCTCAACTTCATTCTCTAACCACTTCTCCTGATAATCTTTCTTAGTAATCTCCTTATATTCCTTATCGGACTCATCAAGAGATTTCTTAACTTCTCTATATTGCTTAATACGATCATCTAAAGCCTTATAAGCTTCAGGAGCCTCAGCTTGAGCTAAAGTCTTAGCATTAGGTTCAGAGAAGTTAAAATTCTTATCTAGGCTTACATTATAGGCAGGAGATTTAGCACTAAGAGCATCATTAAGATCTGTGAGTTTAGACTGAATATCTTTGTGCAGATCTTTACTCCACATCTGAAGAACATTATGTCTTGTGCGGTTATCATAGATCTCATGACTGTTAGGATTATGAGAAGCTATTATATATTCATTCTCAGCCTGACTAATATACTTCTTAAACTTCTGAGCTTGCTCTCGTTCCTCAGCAGTACGATTAGGGTCAGAAATAATATCTTCTGTAGATCTCTCTAGAGCCTGAATGGTACCATTCTCAATAGATTCACTAATAAGATTAGTAGCTTCCTTATTCCAAATAGCATCTGCAGTAACTTCATCACCTCTAGAAATAGCCTCAGCTTTCAATGCCTCAGCTTGGACAATATTTGTAAGACGATTATTGAGAGTCTTTACAAAGTCTTGCTGCCTAGTATAAGCTTGGAATTCTTGCTCCTTACGAAGTTTACCAAAAGGATCTCCTGAGGTTATGTTGGCAACAACTCTTGATACAGCACGTTGACCAGGACCAGTTACAGCACCCATTAAGCCCTCAACAATAGCCTGCTTAGAAGTACCAAAGGCTAATGCCCTGTCAAAGAAAGTATCGCCAAGCTCTTCATCTTCCTTAGTTAAAGTACCAGCAGCCTTACGAACTTGGTATTCTCCCTCCATCTGAAGAATATTCTGTCCAATTTCTTCGGCACCTTCCTTAGCTCCCTGAATAAGTATATTATCTGCAGAAAGCTTACCTAGGTTCTTAATAGCCTTAAGTTTCTCCTTAGGATTAGTAAGAAGTGCTTGCCTAAAAGCTCCTTTACTCTTAACGAGACCATGAAGACCTATGGCATCTGTTAGCATGAATATTCTATTGTTACGGACGAATTCAGCCTGTTCTTTGCCTATTCTAGCTTGTACCTCAGTGTCATTATTAAACTCATCTTCAGCAAGCTTACGAGCATTTTCAATACTGAGAGGAATAGGAGCATCTTTAAATTGCTCATAGTATTCCTGAGCCTTAGATTCAATATAATGCTGCTTAGCATTTTCTCCTAACTCAATAGCCATCATCTGGCCTTCAGCATAGTTAGTAATAGTACCAGCAGCAACATCTTTAGCTATTTCCCCAAGGGAATTTGCAAGTACCTTGGTACCTGCAGAAGCATTCATAGCCGCTGATATCCTACCTGTTAAAGCTCCTAATCTACTGAGTTTAGCAGCTGCTCCAACACCTTTAGCCACTAAGCCACCAGGTATTGAGAAGCCAACGATAGAATCTAGCATTCCCCTGAGAGTACTGAACTTAAAGAATTGTCCTAGAGCAGTATCACTCTCAGTTTCATATATAGGCATAGCTTCATAAAGATCTTCTTTAAAGCCACGCATAGCATTGGATAACCAGTTATCACGATCATTATCTAACTTATTCCAAGTATTATAATGACCTTCAAAGTCTAGTATATATCCTATGTCCTCAAGAGCTGTAGCAAGACCACTAATAGTACCACTAATTAAAGCATTAGTAGCTTTAAGGAAACCCGATTGTTCTTTAGCTCTATGCTCCTGATAATTCAATAAGTCTTCATCTGTGTGAATAGATTCATCATACTTACTAAAGTTAGGAAGCATATAGCCTATTTCCTCAATAGCAGGTTTCTCAGAGAGTCTCTCAACATTCTCAGCTTTATACTGAGTAGGAGATGTTCCCATTAAAACATCTGCTATAGTATGAGCTTGCTGGATGAGAGAGGGAATGCCTTTCATTCCCCCTACTCCAGTCTCTCTAGGATCCTTTACATCATTTTCTCCCATAGTAATTATTCATTAGCTTTAGACGATGTTTTACCTATAATCTGGTTAAGTATCGCCTGCTCATTCTTAACTGAGTTTACAAGTCCCATAGATAATCTTCCAATAGCTTCTCCATATCCCTCAGGACGAGTCTCAAGCAATTGGTCAATCATCTCTTGAACCATATTATATCTGTCAGTAAAGCTATCACCAAGCATTTCAGGTTTGATAATAACCTTATCTTCACCATTAGTTGCTACTATACCAAAGCCTGGTGAATATTGATACCTTACATCCTTATTAAAGAACTCCTCAGGCTTATACTTACCGTTATATCCTACAGTTCTTTCAGACCCAAAGATATTTTTATTAGGGTTATATTCAGAATCTAACAAGGGTAACTCATCATCAGTCTGAGTAGCAAAATAATCTTTAACAATATTAGTTAACATCTCAGAAGATGTGAGGTCAGGACTATAGAATTTGTATCTCTGGACTAAAGCATTTCTGTCGCTTTGTAGCCCTTGTAATGCTGTATCAACATCACTAGCTTCGTACATATCTAAAGTCTCCAGTAGATCCTCATACTTCTGCATATCTTTAACAGCATCATTATACTTAGCAGAATTTACAGGTTTACGTCCTGCAACACCAGGATCTCCACTAGGAGCATACGACTGTACATCACCTTTAGCTTTCTGAAGCCTTGCGATAATTTCATCACGAGATAGTCCCGCCCCTTCTTTCTTGAGATCACTTAAAGCTTTGATACGTTTATCAATAGCTTTACCTTCAGCAGTCTCTCCTACTTTAGTATAATTAAATCCTCTGATACTCGGAAGCCCAGCCCCTTCCTGTCCCTTAGCTGCTAATCTAGCCCTAAATAGACTCATATCCATTCCATACTTATCAGCCATAGATCCAAAAGACTTGGTTCCTAAGGCATGATTAAATGCACTAGCAGCATACTCATTAGCTCTCACAGCTTCATCAGAATCAGCTCCATAGTAGTCATATACACCTGTAGATGTAACAACTCTATCAGCAGCATTTTTAATAAGATTAGCAAGGGGACTCAATAGTCTAGGATCAATGTCCTTATATTGACTACCCATTAAAGCAGCAATCTCCTCAGCAGTGGCTCCTGCTTGAGCTACAGTAAAGTATTGGAAAGGAAGTCCAGTCTTAGCAAGTTGAGGAAGATTCTGAGAAATATACTTACTAATAGGAATCATTTCCTGACGAGTTCTCTCATAAATCTCCTGACCACTAACAGGTCTAAGCTCTCTAGATGTAGGATCAGAAATCCATTTATCAAGACCAACTTTCATAGGATCTCGAACTATTAATGACGGATCCTTAAGCTGAGCTTCTCTAGCTACCTTAGCCCACTGTTCCCTATCAACAGCTGCCTTATTTAAAGGAAGAATGTTATTAGTAAAGTCAGTCTTACGCTGAAGTAATCTACGTCTAATACCAGGAGTTAAGCCATTCTTAGAGAGATCATTTATATCAGCTTGAACCGAGGATTGGAATTGTTGATTAGCTTGTATAGCAACGTCATCAACTCCAGGTTGGAATCTTGTAGCAGCATCAGCAGCAAGAGCTTGACTTTGGAGAAAACCTTCCTCCATCTTTTCATGCTCCTGAGTAAGATACATGGGAGCTACCATCATCTCTTGAAGAGAGGGCAGTTTAAACTCACCATAAGTCAATTTATCGTAAGCTGAGATCGCCATTACTTACCTCCTTTCTTGATACCCTTAAGGAACTTTTCTACTTCAGGATCAAAGAGGAAACCTCCTTTAGCTCCATAATTAGGAGTAATACTGTCATAATCCCAAGTAGTTGAAGGGTCAATTGTAATCTTAGGTACTGAAGTATCATCAATACCACCTGTAAATCTTCCAGTAGGAGTTCCATATAAGGGGAACATATTTCGAATAGTCTCAAGATTCTGAAGATACCTTGAGGTTTCTCCAATATTACCTGCTACAACATTAGTGCCCTCACGAATTCCACTACGACGAGCAGCTCTATTACGAGCATTAATATCATACTCTCTAAGTTCCTGACCAAGGTTAAACTGCTGTTGTTGTCCAGATAAAGCTGCCAACTGACGATCTTGCTCTGCATCAAACATGATAGACTCTTTCTTGCGCTGACGATTAACTTCATCTGACTTAATATACATGTCTCCTAATGCATTGAGAGCATTATAATTATGAGCTACTAAAGCTGCCCTAGCTGAAGCAGGATTACCTGCGGAAGTATTAATAATATTTCTAGCTGTAGCATTAGCCTGAGCTCTATACTTATTAGCCAGATACTCTCTATCTATAGGTTCATAAGGAAGATGTCTTCGTGTCATAAAATCACTAAGATCCATTCTTCCTAAAGAGACTTGCTCAGGTTTACTTACAATATCTGAGACAAGATTACCTACATTCGCGAGAGCGGGAGCAAAGAGTCCTGCACTCTGTAACCATCCACCATCATCATGCCACTTAGAAGCATTTCGAGCAAAGTTTGCCTTCTTAACCATAGCAGACGAATAATTCTCTTTATTAGCTAAGACTTGACGAGCAAATTCTTGAACCCCTTTACCATGTTTCTTAGCAGCTGCAGTAAACGTACCACGCTTTGAAGGCTTAATATGTATACCACCACCTTCGGCATAGAGAATGTCACCAAGTTCATTTATATCAAATATTTCATTCATAGCTTCATCAGCTTTATCTATATACTTCTGAGCTTCTTGAGCTTGCTGAAGCCTTCCTAGCATAGCATCTCTACCTCTCGTACTTATAGGATCAAAAGGTCTTTCCTCGCTCTCCTTAGAGAGTTTCTTAGATGCATCAGCATAAGATTTCTTATCTACCCTTCCAAGGTCATAAGCTTTACCAAAACCTTTAGGTACTTTTAATCTCTTAGAGAATATATAATTATCCCACTTAGTTTCACCTTCCTCAACAAGATTAGGATTACCATTGGGATCTATTCCCTGTAGAATACCGCCATTAGCATTAGTTTCGTGGGAACCTCCTTCGTTAAACTCACTAAACCCAGTAGGATAGTCACCTCCATGAGTACCTACCCATCCACCAAAGGCTACTATGTTAGCAAGGGCATTCTGAGCCTCCTTCTGACTAAGAAGAGTATTTTGAGCCATCATAGCTTGAGAAACTCTCCGGTTAGCTTCCTCGCGCTGCCTATTGCGATTTGAGGCTCCAAAGAGTCCTCCTGCTAGACCAGCAATTCCTCCAGCTAATGCTCCCCAAGGACCTGCCGCTGATCCGGCTGATGCTCCTGATAGAGCTCCTGAGAATCCTGCTAAGCCCATGCTTTCATCAGATTGGGGTTGCCAGTCAGCAATCCATCCAGAGAGGGCACTCTTAGACATCTGAGTTTTGGTCTGATCTACTTGAGCATCCGCCTGAGCTTCTATCTCATCCCCCCCTCCTAAGTTACCTAGAAGAGAGGTAGTAGCCCCGATGGCTCCCGAGGCTATACCAACACCCTTCTGAAATTTATCAGCTTTTTTAGTTTCAGCCATTATACTGTATAATTAACAATTAAATCATGTAGTACTAACTTATTATCCTCTTCCTCAGTAGGAGTATAAGATAACTTCATCTTTATCCACGGATTACGAATTCTATTAAGTTTATAATTCTCAATCTCTTTAGTATCCCTAGGTATATAAGCTCTCCACATTCGGAACTTCTTCTGAAGATTCTTATACTGTAGTAAAGCTACATCTCCTGTATCCTGAAATTCATTTCTAACATGAATATGATCTAAAGTTCTATTAGGATTATACTTAGTATATTCACCATTCTCAAGTCTGAAAGCGTCTGCTCTAAACTCAATATTGTTGAATACTTTATCCCTAGACATCTCAGGATTTACTATATAATCTATATAAGAAGTAACCTTAGACTTTCCATAGAATTGATTATAATTACCCGCGTTTTGTTCATAGAGCTCTGTAGAATCATTCTCTGAGAATATACTTAAGAACTTACCATCCTGCCTAAACATGAAGGGGATATTCTTATAGTCAAAGAAGCTTGTAAAAGCTGCTAATCTCTCGGAGAATACTAAGCATTCATTCTTATCATGAACATATACATCATCATGAATACTATCCCTGCTAATCTTCCAATTAGACATACCCTCTTGTAGATTAAGCTCACCAGTAGAATATCCTAGGTTATTAAGAGCCCACTTGGCAAATCCAGCTGAACTAGTAATCTCCTTAATACCCTCTGCAGAGATTAGGTTAAGGTTCTTCTTAGCATGATCTATATAATATATGCCACTACGATTAGTAGCAATAGACCACTTATTCTGAGCTCCAGATGTTGTAGAAATATATCTAACACCATTAACCTTATTACTATTAGCTAGTTCTATAGGTAATCCATCGGAGACAGGAACTTGTACTCTTGTATTATAAAGTATATTAGAAATAGCTTTGTCTTGGAATGCATATAACTGGTTATTATGCATAACAAGTTTAGTAAGCTTACCATATTTTCCCTCTAAATTATAAGTAGAGGCAAAGGTCAAGTTAGTCCAATTATCTACAAGACTATTAGGATTCTTAGTAAGAGTCCAGGAAAATTGATTTGGAAATTTACCAGTAGATTCTAACGTCCTCTCATCATCTTTATTAAATGTAAAATAATTGTCTGATTGACTATATACTTCATTTAATAACCCGAAGTTTTCAAAGTTCATAGCCCGAGTATCTGTTAAGTAACGATTAACATCAGATCTACCATCGGTATTAGTATAAGATTCACATACGAAGGATATAATATCATTAAATCGTTGAGGATCTTCTAAAGGCGAGGCAACTCGTAAACAATCATATCTACCTACAAAAACATCTCCCTCAGTAGCCTCTACAATACATATATCATTATCATCAGGTTCCGGAAGAATTGCAGGCTTACCACAAGGTGTCCATACCTGCTGATACAGATTATTATCTATCCAATCTGCATATATGAATGCATCAGACCTTACTAAATCTACTAGAGTAAAGTAGGGTAAATTTCTTTGAAAGATTAGGTTCTGAATAGCTACATTATCATAGACAGGATCTAAGATTTCTCCTACTAGAGGATCAATCATTTCTGTAGCATACTGACCATAACTTCCAATATAGAAGGGGTCAGAAGCAATTCTTTTCTCCGCATTAATATAAACACTCTTGTTTACAAGAACTACTAATTGATCTGGACTAGTAGCACACATCTTGTCAGTAGATCTAATATAATCACCCCCTACGTTGCTAATATTATAATCTACTACTTCTATAGTAGACCAATCTCTCATATTAAACCATGATTCCGCAAACTTTACAATAGCACTAGAATCACCTTTCTTAAGAGTAATAGTACCAGTTCCAGTCTTAGAAGTTTTTTTAGCTTTCCAGAATCCTAGTCTGTACTTAAACCACACAGTAATATCAGCAGTAAGAGGTTTGTTTACTTGTAGAGAAACTTTCCAGGGTTCATCCCATTCACCTCTTTTACGAGAATCTGTAACACTATAAGCTTCATTCTTATAAATATCAGGGCGATCTGAGTTCTTAGAAGGCCACCAATTAATATTTAATAAAGACAGCTCTCTAGTATGGTTACCAATGATCTTATTATTGTTATGAAACTTTGCATAAGCACTAAACTCTGGAAGAGTAGGCAATATTTTGGTCTTGGGATCTACAACCTTAGTAGAAGCAGCAACTCCATTGAAGCTTACAAACAATTCTTTCTTAGGAGGAAGTGAGAATGTAAGGTGAGTATTAGCACTATACTTTATAGGTATGTTAGAATTAATAGTTGTTTCTGTACCAAGTTGTAGGAGTAACTCATCCATACCAGGATTATAAGTAACTTCCTCACCAGAATAAGCTGTCTTATATAGAGATATAGACCTTATAGAATCTCCATTAATAAAGAGAGACGGTTTATTTATATCATAATATAATGATGATAAATCTTTAAAAATAGTAGTATCTAAGCAATACTTCTTGAAAGAAAAGATCTTGTCCTTAAATAATTTTGCAGGTGAAGAGTCAGGTTTTCCAGAAGCATTTAAAGATGCCCAAGAAATATTATCATTAAGAAAATTCCCAGGTGCCCAAACTCCTGGAGTTCCTATTATTAGTCTATGAACTCCAGAGCCTATATCTACAATTTCACTCTCATCATAATAAAGGTTACTAAGTCCCTTACCCTTTAAAGATTTTACAGTATGTACTGGAGAATAATTAGACACATCACTATATCCAATAAGGCCTATAACATTACTGTTATCTTTAATAATATAATTACTATTAGTAGTACTAGTTACTAAGGATAGTCCCCTAATTTGAAAGCCTTCAACAGTATTTTCAAAATAGTTTTTATCCACCTCCTGATACTCTACATCAGGACTCCAAAAATCTAGAATACTATCATCAAAAAGTATATTATTAAAGTTAGCTTCAGGAATAACCCTAGGTGTATAGATCTGCACATCAGGATAATAATTCATGTCATTATCATTGTCAGTCCCTCCGTTATCCTCAGTATCATTTAAGAAGTTCCCAATTCCTCCTTTATTTCCCCATACATATTCCTTAGTATTGTTATTACTTCTAGGCTGTTCATAGATAGTACCCATAAGGTGACCATAGTTAGGTCGAATATTCCACAGAAGAAAAGCATTATCTAGCCACTCATTATTTTCAGCACCATCTTGTAGTGTAAAATTATGAATCATTGGGTAAAAATAAGGAGATGCTAACCAGTGTGCTATAGTATCACCACTACTAGTCTTTTCGGCTGTAATTCCACTACTATCTCCTATCCACCGCTGTCCAGATTTTTTACCCCAGTTCTTAAAAAACTTTGATTTCTCATTCCAAACTCTGTAAACTTCTCTTGGCCTTGATAAATAATCAGTATAGGACCAACAAGAGTTTGTGGCTCTTAAATTAGGAATAAAAACTGTATTGGTTAAAATTCCTTGGGCAGGATATTTACGATTAACTTTAGTAGGTTCTACATAAAGAAGCCGTACCCTACGATAACCTCTATTATAAAGATCTTTACATATAGTATTAGAAAGTTTAACTACTAGTTTATTTAAAAATAAATTAGTATAATTAGTCTGATACTCTTGATCTGTTAGATCAGTAAATGTGGAATTATCTTCTAGCAAGCTAAGATCTTCTGTAGGATCAAAACCTTGTGAGTTGCCGAAAAATACTCCGCGAGCAGAAGGTCTGCGAAGATCAGATCTCCACATAGATTGAGAAATTTTTCCACTTATTTTATCCCATTCCTTATAGTAATAATAAGACTGTGATAACTCCTGAACTTCCTTATCATTATATATATACTTAGCTAAGTTAGGAACCTGTGTATAAGGTTTAAAATTATTCTTATTATCCTCAGGTTTCCCTAACAATGAAGGCATATATACAAAAGCATTCTTATTAGGACTATAGTTAATATTGGAAGTGCTTCGCCACTCTGAAGGATTATCTATTGAAGGAAACCGATACTTCTGAACATCCGGTTTAATGGAGTTATAAATAGAGTTATCTTCGTTTCTTACAGGATCCAGTACAAATGACTTTGTACATACATTATCTAACTCATAGATTAGATTATTATCCTCAGTGTCTTGGAGAACTAAATAACCATCCTCTAAGTTTTTAATAACTATAGGGTCTCCCCAACGACCATTCTCAAGTTGACCTTGTATAGCAAATCTATAAGGTTGTCCCCTCTTAAAATGCTTGCAATAAGATCCCTTACTTAGAGTATAAGGAGTATAGGTATAGGTACCTACCTCTGAGGCCTCCTCTATCTCTATAGGATCTCTATAATCCCAACGATAAGATCCTACAGAACCTTCTATAAGTAAAGATTCAGGGGGATTTTCATTATCTAGATAATATGTATATTTACTATCAGTATAATATTTTAATCCTGTGCTCTTAGATATCTCATAGGAAATAATTGTGACAGTAGAGGCAATAGTGCGACTTGCCGATTGTTTATTTCCCTCGGGAATAGAATAAGAATCAGTTGTGTTATCACTATAGTTAACCCTAATCGTGATATCAGAGGCAACATTATACTGAGCTATAAATCTACATGTAATCTTAGATAAACTACTGCTCCTGCCTAACTCTAAAGAAATTTTATTAGTTCCAGAAAGAAACTCTTGATATAGATTGATTGAATCAAATCCATTACTATCTCTAGGAATAGTATACCCACCTACAAAAAGTGCAGAGTCTTTACTAGCCATAGTAGAAATAATAGCCTCTGGATTATTCTTATATAAGAGTTCTGTAGAATCAGTATTAGTACCTACAACTCCTGTATCTACAACATCTACATAGTATGAAGAATTCTTCCATAAATGCTCTAATATATCTTGTAGTGTAATAGTACCATTGTTTACAGATCTTATATTAATATGATACCAATTATCAATATTATCTGCCAAGATACTAAATGAAGAAGATAGTTTTGGATAACTATCTTCATAGGTGGCATTAGCATACTCTGGAATAGTTCTTACCTTGGTAAGTAGATCATTCTTTAACTCAGGGTAGGGAATATAAGTTCCTGTAGTAGGAAGAATATTATATTCTCCAATAATTTTTACAGTAGGAGTAGCATTTAAAGAAGTTCTGTGAATAGAATATACCCTAATATACTTATATCTCTGGTCTAATCCGAAGAGCTTTATTGAGAAACTATTGTAACAAGTCTCATCTTTCTTAGCTCCTCTAGTAGGATATGAGATATAATTTAAACCACTAGTGTTAGCAATATTAGTTTCAACACCCTGCCAATCTGTAATGTATGTAAAAGCATATTGTATTACTCCAGGAGCAAATTCTCCGCCTGTATCATTCTTAGAAACTTCAATAAAATTATAAGGCTCTATAGAAGGAGAAAAGTCGTAATAAGATGTATTCCCCCACTTCTTAGGCTCAGGATCTTTAATGAAATTAATAACTCTAGGTTGATTATACCCATCTGTCCAATAAACCTTTTGAGTACTTTCAGACTCATAGATAGGCATAGTATCTATTAGATGCTCAAGGCTAAAGTTAAGGTCACCTTCAAACATTAACGTTACTTCGCTTAAATCCTTAACTCTATAAATTCTATCTACATTATTAGAATCATGAGTAAATAGAATAATATATTTATTAAGAGATGCATAACCTATACAGGTTCCCTTAAAGTTTCCATTAAAGGTTCCTTCAATATAAGGATGAGATTCTGGAATTACATCATTATTAGAAGAGTTTACTGTATCTTTGAGATAATAGAAATACTTCTCATCGCTCTTATACTGATCTCCAATGCTCAACTTAGTAATGGTAGCTCCTGGATTACCAGAAAATTCTATACCACTATTAGTCTGCCCTTCTTCAAACCATATTCCTGTAAAAACCTCTTGACCATCACTTCTAAGAAGTGTTACATTAATCCTAATTAACGATGCCGTAGGTTTAGAAGCTGATATGTGCAGCTCAGAAAAATTACTATTATTTTTAAAGTAGGATGCTGTAAGAATAACATCGTCTCTTCTATCAACCGCTTTACTACTAAACTTAGTAAACTTCTTATTACCTCGCTCATTAGTTACAGATAACAATGAGCTATCCTCACGAGCAGTGATTCTAATATTACGATTCTCATAGGAGAACTCAGGGTTAAACTTCGAGATGCTAAGATCTTGCTGCATGCCTCGCACTACAAGCTGTGTTCTTTTAATCTCCATAATTAATGACGTATTAATCTCTCTTTGGCCCCGTCATTCCTAAATCGGTTGTTAAACTCTGTATCTCGTACAATAAGAGTTCTAAAGGAGTTAAAGAGTGCTTCAGCTTTGGATAGATTAAGCTTACGAGAATCAGTCTCCCATTGACCAACTGCCCACCAGTAGTCTTGCTCAATCTTACTGAATTTATTACCATCCAACTTATCATTTAGATAAAGTATTCTAGCATGCTCCTTCTCAATAAACATACGAAGAGCTCGTTGGAATACAGGATTATCAGGAATCATTGGATACCCATCTTCATCTACAGGAATAGCTTTGTAAGACATCTCAATCTTACCCTTCTCCTTAGACAAATATATATAGCTATTATTAATAGTAAAGGTATAATCTACAGACCTGGGTAACTTATCATTAATGCAATAATTACCTGTAGTCTTAGTATCACTATAAAGATTATGAAATGTATCAGTAGCCCATCTGGCTACACGATTATCAATCATTAATTGATTACACTCTACATAGTCTTCAGGAAGAGGAGCTCTGTAATCTTTATACTCTATAGAGTAATACTTATCTATGAAATCCGCAGGAACACCTACTATCTGTAGGAAATCTACAGTGTAATCTAAGATAGCTTCAAATGCTATCCCATTCATTAAGGGATTTCGATGTAACTGGTCTGCAACGACCTTTAGGCTAACGTACCTTTCTGCTGCCATCTTTCCAATAATTATATTCAAATGCATCGAGCTGGCCATCCTTAGCTGCTTGGTGAACTTTTATCCTCAAAGCCCTATTAGGTTGAAACATATAGTAAGACTTCTTCTTAAAGCATGCCTTGGACTTGTTATACTCAATCTTATAATTGTCGTGCTTCTCGACCTTAATTGTAATCTTATTCTTATAAGCCTCAGGATTCTCATACCAGAATTTTAAGGTTGCCCCCCAATCTACAGGAGCTTTGTAAATGAGCTCTCCCTTCTCATTAAGATATGGTTCAATGTGATACTTACGAATTTCTAAAAGGCCCATACGAGCCGGAAATTTCACTTCTTCTCCACGAACAAGGGCATCTGCCAACATATCATTTATAGTGCGTATAATCGCGTAAAACTGCCCTTCTTGAAGGACATATTTAGACTTCTTAGGTCTATGATTACGATACCACTTATAAGCACCTTTAATACTAAATGAATTGGTAATTTTAAACGTTCTTGAGCTACTTACTTTCTTAACCTGCTTTAGAAATTCACTGTACTCCATTATTCATCAACAGTTGTTTTAGATCGAACCTTAGGAGGTTGATAACTTCCCATAGGTATAGATAAGCCATCCGAAGAATTATTCTCACCATCTTTAGGTAAGTATAATACATTACCAAGTTCTTTGATAATAAGATCTATGATAGGCTGAACTAATGCTTGCTCTACAGGGAAATACATATCTAATTTACCATCAGTGGTATCCTGGAAATCAGTAGGATTCTCAAAGATTCCCTGTATCCTAAAGGATTTGCCATTAAGGAAATCAGCAGTAGAGCTTATATACAACTTATGGTCATAACCAATGGTAGCATACGGCTGAGATGATAACCATTTGTTATAACCAAGATATTTAAATCTATCAGGATTTATAAAGTTAACATCAATGTTATTCTCTACAAATGATGTAGATTGTATATAAAGGTCTAGAGGGGCGCCATCAATAATACAATGCTCTTCAAGAGGAGCTGTATGGTAAGAGATAGAAGTCTCTAATAGGACACCATGTAGATTTAAAATAGGTGGAACTGGTTTCTTAAAGCTAAATGTTCTACGAACATCAGTATTGTTGGCAGGTAGGTCTAACTGACCCAGTTCCCAGATTTGGTAGTACTCAAGAGGAACATCCCTCTTGGTACCACCGTATCTCTGCTTAGCTAATATTGCACGATATTTATTAAGTAAAAAGATGATATGTTCTACTTCAATTCTAGAATCATCAGAATCTAATTTAAGCTCATCAAATATCATGTAAACACACTCTCTATAGGTATTCATTAAGCCATGTTATTATTAAGAATTACTTCCTTAACCTCAGGTTCAACAGCTGAAGTTCTCATGCGAGAGGTAGCACCACACTCACATCGGAAGACCTGGTATTTATTAACAGAAGTGTAATAAAATCCTTCAGGAGTCAAGTGCTTAGAACCACAATTCGGACAAATAGGTTCATCGCACTCATAGTATAGATTAAGATTTGGATGATTCCGTATCCAAGGTCGTAGTCTAAGGTATACAGCTTCAAGACATTCGACATCCCAATTATTATATTTAAACATATACTTTAATGCCTCAGGCTTACCATCTACACAATCTGCCCACAGCTGAAAGTCTGTGTCAAGCTTAGTATCTACACCAAGAATCTTAGCTAAGTAATCTAACTTATTCGATGTAAAGCCAAACTGCCTCTTAGCAACTTCTAAAGTATCAATATTCTGATAAGGTTTAACAGGAGGAAGTCTATGTATTAACATCCTAGCATTAATCTTCAACAAGTCAAACCTCTTCCCATTATGAGTAATAATAATGTCTGCCTCATTTAAAAGTTTAGCTAAGCTCATAACAATTCTACGATCATCTTGAGCTTTAGCTTCAGCACTCGTAAGACAATCTCCTAGGACTTCTCTGCCAAATAACCACTTAGCTGACCAACAGATAATATACCAATCTGCAAGAAGTTTATCCAAATTTACAGAGTCTTTCCATAGGCTAAATACATAACCTTTCATAGGTGCAGTCTCAATGTCTAAGATAAGAATATTAGGAGCCTTTCTAATAGATTGTACTAAGTTATTATTACGATAAAGTTTCTTAGCCTCAACAATATCTTCCTTAGATGCATGTAATCGTCTCGATAGAGAACCTTTTCCCATACGTACGAGGTAAGGTTTAACCTTAAATACCTCTAGAATTTCGTTAACGTTCATATTAAATTAATTTAAATTATTATCAAACCATATAGGTTTATAAACTAAAAGTCCTCAAATATACGAAAAATTTTTCATATATCCAAGGACTTTTGTAAAAAAATAATAATTTCTATTATTTTTGGTAATTATCTATCAACGCTAAGGTAGATATAACGATTCATTGTCTGAGCAAAATCATCGAGAATATTAACAATACCAGCATATCTGCCAGCTGTCATTCCAGACTTTAAATACTCTGCCTTAGCGGCAAGAACCTTTAAGATCTCCTTAGGATCAGTAGTATTAGGAATATTAGGATTGATAACTCCATAACCAAAGCGGCTATCGTTTAGACCCATAATATTCTCCGTAATATCATCAACATACTCAAGTAAATCATCATTAATTTCATCTATAAGTAGATGTAAAGATTTACTAAAAGTATTCCAATGAATTTCCTTAAGTTTAAAGTATGAGCCATAAAGTTCGTTAACGAAGGTTATAACTCTCTCGAAATCCATTTCCATACTAGATATATAATTACTCTCTGCTTTTGTCAAGCATAACCATAAGTACTTCTTCGTCCATATCACGGGCTTCAAAGTAAGCTTCGATCAGCTTAATGACATCAAGAAGTTTGCACTCTACAGTGCCATGTAAGTTCTCACGAATGAGTTCATGAAGATCTCGCGAGCTGGAATGTATAATTTCCTTATACTCTTCCTCACTCAAGAAGTGATCCTCAAGACTTTTCTTCATAGCACTATGAGCAGCTTCAGATATCATCTCAAGTATTGACTCTGCAGATAGTTTAACGTGCAGGTGTTTCTTCATCATAACTACGAGATTTAAGTGATTTGTGCTTATTATCTCTACCGCTATGACTTCTTTTGAGACTCAGTATACTTCCCTTAACATCCTTCAAAGCTTCAGCTATCTCCTTCTGAGAAGAATCTATGTGGCCTAAACTCACACGCATATCTTCGTGAAGAGTTACTATCTCTAGTAATAGAGATTTAATCTGCTTATTAGGAGTAAAGAATTCTTTGATCTTCTGAATAAAAGTTACACTAGACATTCTTACTCTTAATGTTTAAGAACTCTCTTTTAAACAAGTCAATGTCTTCTGGTCCAAAAGTAATACCCAGCAGGGTCGGCTTATTAGGCATCGAACGCATTGTATCTTTAAGAGCATTAGACAACGACTCAATGTCGATATTGTCATTACCATCTGTTAAGGCATCCAAGATAAACTTATACTTAGGCTTACTAAGTAAGTTATTGGCACCATACATAGCAACAGGTGCTAAGTAAGGAAAGCCTAAATTTGTGGCTATAGTCCTAATCGACGAATTTAATGCGGCTTTTAATATCTCTAAGTCAGTCATGGTTTACTTAATTTTATCGAGTAATTCAGGATGTTTATCCAGTAAGTCTGCTACCTTCTGGAGCTTCTCTTGCTTAGCAGCAATCTCTTGCTGAGCCTTAGACTTAACATCTTTAATAACTTCTAGTAACCGCTCTCCGGCTACTTTTCCTTGAGGCGTAGCAACATATTCGCTGCTAAATTTACTACCTAGGAAACTCATAAACCCTGACTCAAAGCTACTTTTAGCCTCAGAATATTCAGGAGATTTCTCGATTAATTTCTTCTCATCCTCCGTTAAGTTAGATGAGAATGTATTAATTTCCTCTAGTAACGAGTACTGAGGAGTACTACTTCCCATAGATTTAAGCGCCTCTATCTGTCCCTCTAACATTCGTAATTGATTCTCCTTAGTCAACGGTGCTTGAAAGCTCTGATAAGGAGACCCGGCTGGATATCCGTACATAGTTGTAAAGATTATTAATTACTATGCACTAGGAGCTGTAGTGCCTTTCATAGATATAGCATATACAAAGTAACCTCTGTTCGATGCTAGCATCGCTGCAGTAGGAGTGGAATTAATTACATTCTCCGTAACCTTGCATACACAAGGTGGGATTATCATTCCTATAATCTTTTCCGAGGTAATATCCTCAACAGTGGGAACTGTTGAGCTCTGTACCACGACAGCATTACTTGAATGAACTGTAAAAGTTCTACTCATGTTAGTTACATCTGTATAGCTTACCTGTAGAGCTAGGTCTACTTTCGTTAAATAGTAAGTGGTTGAATCCAACGTGAACTCACTAGTATAACGAATAGTAGGAATTAACGTAGACGTAGGTGCTACGTCAGTCCTAGCTGGAGTGGGCAAACATACGTTGAATTCAACAACTTGATTCAATGTAGTTCCCTCACCGAAGTTAGTTATTACCGTTCGTTCCATCATGATCGCAAATTATTTGGATTCAATTACTGAACTACAGTGCTAGCTCCATAGTTAAAGCCACAGGGACCACCAACAGGAACAGCTACCTGCGGATAAGGCGGATAGCAAATCTCCTTGTAGGGAAGCCGGATTTCGCCCTCAACCTTATTCCAGGTGCGCTCATCCGTGTATCTCTCAGACTTAAGCTTAGTAATCTCAGCAACCAGAGGTTGAGTAGCTTCAAGCATTGCAACCTTCTTGTCAAGATTAATAATACCCTGAGCCAGCTGATTCGAGTATTCCCCGAGGCGCTGGTCAGCTCTATTAGACTGAGCGATAATTTCTTTGTATAACTCTATGCCAACATTGTCAGCATATTTTTCAGCTGCTAGATTAGCAGCAGCGGCTTGGTATGCAGATACCAGTTCAGCCTGACCATTGCAACAGTTTCCTCTACCGAAGAGGCCACCGAACAAACCATTACCACAGCCGCCGTTACCAAGTAACCAGCCTGCGGTACCAATAATGCCAAGGGTTAAACCAGCATTACCAACGCCTTTAGAAGCAAATTCTGCTATAATTAGTGAAAGTTTTAAAAGTTAATTGAACTAAATATAAATATATTTCGCGCAAAATATATATGTAATAGGACTACTGCCCGTAAGCAGTAGCCCAATATTACTCTAATCAACTTTCACTAACTCTTATAAATACTACTTAATTATAGTAATTGCCCTAAACTATAAATTAAGCTTCAAGGATACTTTTAATAGTAGTATCCAACTTGGATGCAACAGTTCCAAGTTCCAGAGACCCCCCAGTTCCAGCTTGCTCAGATTCACAAAGAATCATAAGCTGTTTCTCCGAAGCCTGAGGCGAAGTAGCCTCCCCTCTGTAGAAGAATGCGAGATCTATAGTATCATAACCCTTAGTTGGATCTACCATATACTTGGTAGTAATATTCAACGGGTAGTTATTCATACGATAGAAATCGCCAATTTCACCGTGATAGAAGTACTCTAGGTCAGCGGCAACCTTACCATTACCATGGCCAAGCGAACCACCTACAGTCTTTGTAAAGAACCCCTTATCTACATCCGAAGTGTCAATCCAATCAAACGACTCAAAGTTCGTATTACCAGTCGATGAAATCGAGAGAACGGGGTTGGGATAGATGTCGAAGTTATAAGGACGAAGCTGTACTTTACCAACAATCCAAGGTTTCAGGTTATCAGCAACTTCCTTGATAACAATAGTATCTGCAGTATCACCAGTTTTACCTACGGCCTCAAGAACAGGCCAGTCCAACTTATTGTATTTCTTACCAGATACACCATACATCTTATTAATCTGCTCTGCAAGACCATCAGTAAGTTCCTTCGAAAGAGCAGTTACATCAGTAGCCGAACTCGTAGTAAATGAAACAACCCCTACCATCTGATCTTCCTGCGAACCAGACATAACCTCACGGATCATAACACGAAGGCTATACTCAGTATTAGGAGCAAGCTCCTCCTTGTCAACCTTGATCGTTACAGTACGTTGCGAGCCTACTTTATAGGGCCTAGCTGCATACTGACGAATCTTGGCCTTCTCGATAATATCAGAGCGCATCTTAAGACCATCAGCATTCTTATACGTGATGTAAAATTTCTCAGCACCAGCAGTAGCAGTAGTACCTGTAGCTACATCAATGACATCTACATCACTTGCAGCTTTAGCAGTGATAACCTGCCGTACAGCATTTTCACTAAAATTTGCCATATTATAACATTAATTAAAATTATTCAACTCTGCGATTCAGAGCAATTTGTGTATTCAAACTATTCTCCTTATAGTCGCGTGTAGCTAATTCTACAGCACGATTTATAATCAACTCCCATAGGGTGGGAGAGATCTTATCTCCTAATTGAGCTGCTGTATCCTTATCAACATTTGCCTTACGCTCTCCCATAATAGAGAGGTCTCCAATACTAATCCATTCTGATGAATCTAAGTCTACTAGTATAATAGGCTCAGGTTCTTTCATGTAAGTATAAATGTATTGAAACTCTTTGGATACAAGATCTTCATTAGATATTAATGTGACTTGACGTACCGTTGTATCTTCATTGGTAGTCTCGTCAACACGCCATACTCTTAAATCTGAAGGTCTCCTAAAAGGATTCCTCATAAGCCTATAGGCTTCATCAATATCAACAGGTTTAACTACTATATTACGAGTTTTTAAAGTAGGATCATTAGGACCTTTAATACGCTCAGCTAATAGCTGAAGTACGTTAGCATCTAAGTCTATAACATAGGAATTAAGCCCCTCAATCTGATTGGGAATAAGCTGTGAAATAACAGCTGTTCCTGTAAGAATATAACGTGGAAGGAGCGATTTAACAGCTTCAGTACTGTCGATGGTATCACCACCCATAGTACCGTTATAATAGCTTGAAACAACCTCTCTATGCGCTTGAGTTAAGAATAATGATATTTCATACTCATTAAGACCTGGTGCAGCTGCACTTAAGATATTATCATAATGTAGATTAAATTTCTGAATCAGTTCCGCTGCAGTCATAATGTAAATTATTTCTTAGAAGCTTTGATCTTAGCCTCAAGCATTAACTTATACTCTTGATTCTTGACAGCATTGATATACCTTGCAGCATTAGTGATATTCGGATCATCCATACCTTCACAAAGCGGAGTATTGTCAGCCTTGTAGTAAAGATCACCACGCTTCTTAATAAGTCCTGCACTAATAGCATCCTTAATCATTACCTTGGTCTCAAGGTAGGGATCTTGTAGAATCTGTACAAAGAGCTTAGGATTGCTCTGCATATTCTTAAATGCCTGAGCCTGTAGCCACTCAAGAGTACTCGTCTCTGAAACAGGTTTACCTTCAAGAGTCTCAACTACGAGACGTAGTACAGGTTTATTCTCAAGGAATTTACCAAGCTCAAAGGATGCCTGCATAGCTACATTCATCTCCTTATTAAGAGTCTTGACTTCCTCACCCTCACGGATAAGAACATATCTATAAGTCTCCTTAGGAGCATTTTTTAAAACATCCAAACTCGGTGCAATAGTACTCGAATTAGCTAGCAGAATCTTATACTTAATATAACCATCAGGTGTGGAAAGATCAAGGATTGTATCCATCTTACCAAGTCTTACAATAGCATTGTCAGACTCCCAGTAATTATCCTCCTTACGATAGATTGATAGTGCATTATCTTCAAGACCCATAGCCATTTCTAAGAACTTCTTCTCAGCCTTTGTGAGAGCATTCTTATATGAACCCGACATCAGAAGCGGTAGCGTATAGATTTTAACTGCGGTTTCAGCCATACCTCCATAGAGAGCGTGAGAGGGCTTGTCAATATTACCAGTAGGTTTGAGAATACACCTTACAATAACTTTCTCATTCCTGAGACAGTTAACTAAAGGCTCTGCTTCCCCTACAGTAGCAGCACTTTTCTTATCAACCTTCGAACCCTTAGTATTCTTAGGTACTTCAACTTTTACCTCATCAACAAAGGTGTCAATATCAATATCACCAATATTGCTAAAATTTTCCATAAACTTCTCCCTTAAATTAAAATGAAGGTAAGTGGGATATTACTCCCACCTACCTATTAATAGTATTTATGACTACTCCGTCAGAATATTAGGAATAATACTCATCGTACGAGTCGGGTCAAGGATAAATACACCCAGGGTAGCCATCTTGTGAATCTGAGCCGAATCCTCAGGATACGACATGTACGGATTGTTCATGCCACCTGTGAACGGGTTTCTCAATCCCCACATATAACCCCGATATTCCTCTTTACCGCGGACCTTAGCCAGCTGAATATTCGGTTCCTCCGTAGTACCAATGCTCAGAATATCGTAACGATACGATTCTGCAACACCACCATTCGGGTGCATAATCTTGTTACGTACCTGATCGTCGTACAAAGGATTAACCTCAATCTTAATGGTTACACCATTAGGGGCCTTATACTCTACGAACTGGAAGCCAGCGCTAAGTGCATTGTCATGCAGCTTGCTCGACGTCTTCGAGATAATAGCAGGGTTAGCTGCATTACCACCAAGATACTGGAATACCGTCCAGCCCGATACTACATCAAGAACAGCTTTGTGGAACTGCACAGCACCACGCGAACCAGTCTCGATGATGAACGTACGATCCGAATAATCCAGCTTCGACTCAGACAGCTCAAACAGTGCATCCTCCAGAGTCTTCAAACTAAACTTCGTATAGTACCGAGTATTACCTACCGACATCTGAGCGCGGATACCATCACCCATCTTGATGACATTACCTGACTTACCAAAGTTCAGATACTCACCATTCTTATTACGGTTCGAGCGACCAAACATGATAATGTTCGACTTGTACTCCGAGAAAGTCTCCTCAAGTTTATAGTCTACATGGTGCATCCACGAGCTAGCAACCTGCTTCTGACCTGCCTTGTCCACGAAGGGAATACCAATAGCAAGCTTCTTGTCCAGGATATTTCCAGGAACCTTCGTCTGAATACGAATATGCGACCACTCATTACGCATAGCAGTCGAGCTCGTATAACGAACATCACCTACTTCCAGCGACATCGTATCTTCAACAGGAGCATACTCCCAGCTGAAACGCTTACCAGCCGAAAGCTGTTCAGCAGGCATACCACCAAGTACACCACCCATAAGCTCTACGGTATAAACTGCATTCGAACCTTCAAGTCTCGGCTGACCCAGAATACGCAGGGGATAAACCTCATTAAGTTCTCCTACAATTACCTCACCATCCAATTTGTTATCCTAGAGGCTCTTTATCCTCTAGCTCTATAGATTTACTATCTCTATAGTTCGGAGTACATTTTAATCCTATTAATATTTAGGATCTGGACACTCTTGGAAGAATTATATTCTACGCTTTCCACTTATTAGTTGAGATAAATAGCTTTTAGAAATATTCCATTCATTCATAATTTGCTTTCTAGGAACCCCATTATTATATGCATTTAAAATACTTAGTCTATCTTCTGCTGAAAATTTATAAGTTCTAATGGTCCTAATTGGAATATTATTTATCTCAATAATATGTTTAATAGTAGCCTTATCTACTTGATATTCATTAGCAATTTCTCTTAGAGAAAATCCTAATTTATAAAGTTCTATTATAGGTTCCTGTTCTGAAATTAACTTTAAAGGCTTTGTTGAAGATTGTCCTCCGATGGTAGAGTTATAACCTTTCTTATAAGAATTGTATAGATTGATATAATAAATTTCTTTATTATTTAACTCTTCAACAGGGCACTTACATAATTCTTGAATCTTAAAATGCTCTTTACCGTATTTTAGAATAGCTTGCTTAATAGCCATCTTCTCTTCAGCATTAGAGCAAGATTTTTGACAATGTCTGTGCCACCTCTTTTGTAACTCCTGAATTGTTTGTCCTATATAAACTTTATTATTAATATCATTTGTAATAATGTAGATAATGCCTAGCATAGGTTCATCTTCTACTCTCTACACTACCTATTAATATTATTTAATAGGTTAGCTCGGTATTAGCCAATCTTAATGTAGGACTAAGATAGGGGCCTTCACCGATTTTGCCCAATTTTCAGTATACATTACTGTATAAAGCGCCAATTTTGGTAGCTAAGCTACTCTGGGTCTAGCGAACCAATCTTCGGGGAATACTACTTTGAAAGGCTGTCCATTCTCACCTGCCATACCCGACGAGATAACTTCGTCACTCATATCACGAGCCTCAATGATCGGAATATTACGACGCGAGCTGCCAATAACTTCCCATGTGTACTCATCATCCGTCTCAAAGTACTTAACGGGGAATCTCTGGAGATAACTATCGAGGCTCTTACCACGGTGCTGAGCCAGAAGCTGTACCATGATATTAGTAGCCTTCTGAGGTGCACGACCAAAAATTGCTCCGATGTGGTTATCTCGGGTTAAGCCTTTCCACGAAGTGAAGGCTTTCATTTGAAATTTACCTAGTTGCATAATTTATTAATTTAATTAAACGTCAATTCTATCAATGAAGTCAAAGGATTCTTCCTCAGGCTCCATATTAAAGTTAACGCTACCATCATCCAAAGTTCTCGTATTGCTGAGTTTATGCTCTAATTCTCTAAGAGCACCTTTCTTAGCCTTAGTTAACTTCTGACTAACAAGCTTATCAATATTCTTAAAGCCATCAGTTAGAGTATACATTAAGGAGAGATAATAATGAGCGTCTAAGGAATTCTCCTTAATATACTTTTGTATAGGAGTCATAATATTACCCGCCTCATCCTTATAGCTAGCCTTGGTCATGTTATTATAAACCTTTTCCCGAGTACCTTTATCTAAGTTAATCCCGTCAAAAGGCTTCTCAGTATTTAGAACCTTAGCTTTAAACTCCTTAAGTCGTTTCTCCTGGGCAGCTTTATCTGCTGCAGCCTTAGCTTTCCTTTCCTCAACAACCGAACTATATTCTTCTTTGTAGAAGTCTAGACAGCTCTCAAGAGCTGCCTTAGCATCTTCTATATCTGTACCAGCATTAAAAGAGCGTTCAACTTCGCGCTGTGCACGTTCCTTCTTGAAGCCACGATTAATATAATCGTTATAAATAATCTTCTTACGAAGTGTTTCTGCATCATCCGACTCAGCTTCTAGCTCTTCTTCAGAGATGCCAGAGAGATACTGAATAGCACCTTCATACTGCTGAATGATATCGGGTTCTACACCTACATTAAGCATATCTCGAATACGCTTCTGTTCAGCATCTAACCCAGCTTCAATCTGCTTCTTTAAAGCAGCAGCAAATGATTCACTGTCCTTAATCTCCTTGATCTCATCTTCACTCAAGTCCGGGAAAATACCATCTTCGTAACAAGCCAGTGCGACGGAAGCAAGTATTGGTGTATTGGGAGAAGTTTTATCGCCAGGATCTTTGTCCGTGGTATCTTCCCCGCTTGAGCTAGATTCAGGATCTTCTCCTTCCTCATTGTCAGCACCTCCGCCCTCTTGCTTACCCTTAAAGATCCCTTTAGGATCAGGGTCCGCATCTGTACTGGTATTTGTAGGAGGCTCATCTCCTGGAGATTTAAACTCCAGTTCGTCCTCCTCAATTGTAATATCAATAGCGTCCTCATCGAACGCATTGAGTAAATCCATTGATAAAGTTTCTTCCATACTTCTCCAAAATTTTTTAATCTAATTAGTTAATCTCTTTACATAGATTAATGCAAATATATGAATATTTTTTGATATATAAAACACTTTTAGAAATTAGCTAATAGATTATACCAATAACTACTACTTTATTTCCTATTTAACAGTAATCCATATCTGCTCTCCAGCAGCTATAGCTTTGTCAAATTTATCTAGTAAAGCTAAGAAGGCTACCTTACTATTAGATATTCTTCCACCAAAGTAATTCTTTCCAACTAAGATACAGCCCGAAGAATCGGCTGCACTATTGCCCCAATGTATTAATATACCTGTAAATGAAGGAACATTATTTAGCAGAGGCATGTTCCTATTATCTACCTTAGGACTAAACTTGGGAGAATTTACTAGTGTAATTCTATATCTGCCATTAGGTATAGCCGTTTCGTGCATAACCTTCTTTTCATCTCCGTCAAAAATACCATTAGAATTCTTATCTCTATCAGTATCTTCAACAGTATCGCACTCGTATACTCCATTTACGTAAAGTTTCCCGCCTGTATACGAGCTTTGTCTATCAGTACGCTGTAAGAGTAATTCCATAACTAAGGGATTTCTGGACGATTAGTAGTCTCCCCCCTAGCCTCTTTAAGCTCCTGTAACAGTTCATTTACTGTTGCATGAAGTTCCTCATTAACCTTCAGGAGGCGTGCTATTTCATCTCGGTAGAACTCTCGCATTTTAACAAGAGTTTCTATCTCGACAAGAGTCGCATTAGCATCTGAAGTCCTCTTGCCACCTAGTTTCCAGGTAACAAATATAGAGAGTAAGTTAGACACTCCTAAAGCGCCCAGCAATGTAAGCCAATCCATTATTCGATTACTTGAATGTATCTCTCGGTCTCGGAGTAAATATAGGGACTCTCCTCAACCACATCGACTAATAGAACCTTATGTTTACGTTGAAACCACCTACATAAGAAGAACTTCTTGGGAGGCTTAATAGTCTCCTTCTGAAGATGCCCCACAACGGTTCGTTCACTCTTAAACTTAGGTTCTACAACTACCTTATTAGGATACTCTAACCCAAGCCTAAGGCTGTACCACTTATCCCTAATAGTAGTATCAATCTTAACATCAGGTTGAAATATTGTATCCCGTAAAATCACAGTGTCCTTTTTGGATACAATACTTAGTTGATATTCTAAATATTGTATATCCTTATCCTTAATCTTGAGCCTTTTTTGAACTTCTAATAACTTCTTATTAATAGAATCTTTACTAGATTTAAGCTCTTCAATCGTAAACTTAAAGGCTCTTTTCTCATTAGTAAGAGAATCGTTCTCTGCTGCATACGCTTTTATATTAGTATATGCAGCAGAGACTTCTTCTCGTAAACTATTAATTTTATTATAAGCTCCGAAGCATATCCCACCAAGGGCTAGTATTACTAATCCTTGAATTGCTATTATTTTCCATCTCATAATCTCATTACGAAGTAAGGGCTGTTCTTATAGCTCCTGTAGTATTTTCATTCTGATCCGCTAGCTTAACTAGGGAAGGATATGCTACATAAAACGTACCCCAATATACTTCCTTACTGTTTACTGTTAAAGTATTTAAAGGCTTAAAATAATATTCAAAAACGGCTCCGGGAGGTATTGAAATACTTGTCAAGTTTACTGAATGATCTCCCCATGTTACTCCACATTTACACACGGAGCTACTATGAATATTCACAGTAATAATAGCACTTCTTGATACATTCAATATAACTCCTCTATAAATAGAAGCATTATCTAATACTCCATTTGCTTTGGCTATCAATAGTGTAGTTGATGCGTCTGCATCACTTGTGGTATATGCATTAAGGGAGTGAATGTTAGCATCTAATCCTGACAAGAAAATCTCTTGTAATTCTTGACGAATATTACCAGTAAGAGAAATATTACTAGCTACTAAATTATCCGCTGTAATATTTCCATTAGCATCAAACTTAATCTTTCCTGCTGCAAGAAACCCTTCTCCAGTTTTAAAGTTAAATGCTATATTGGGAGTAAATACTCCAGCAGTAGGATTAGTAGGCTCAAATGCTTCATAGTTAGTAGAAATTTGACCATTAGCATCAATACCTTGCTGGCTAAACATCCAATCATCTACAAATACTGCAGATCCTATAAGTGCAGTTCCCGCAAGTAGTATCTTGGTAAATATAGCTTCAGCAGCCTCTATCTTTAACCATGACCCACTAGTATCAGAACTAGGAGTTTGGTTATTATGGTCTGTACCAGTCCATGAACCAATTTTATTTAGCAGATAGTAATTAGCATCTACAGGGTCGTATACATAAGGAGCCTTATGTTCATCACATAAATAGGTAGTATTTACATTATAAATACCTTCAGGATAAACAATCTGACCTTTCGCACCAGGAGATCCAGGTTGACCAGGAGCTCCATCTAAACCATTAGTACCACTTAGTTTAGCAGGAGTAGACCATGTACCTTCAATTCGTCCAGGATATTCATTCTCAGGATAATTAATTCTTGCCTGTATAAACCAGATATAAGGATATTGTTCCGTAACAGTAGGAACTACAGTATTCCAACCTTCTGGATCTCTATCATCTCCTAAAGTTGTACTACCCGTATAACTAGTTTCAGTGCCTAGGCAATATCTTACCTCTATACCAACTCCAGGAATTCCTGATACACCATTTTTACCAGCAGGGCCGGGATTACCAGCTGGTCCAGTAGCTCCATCTTTCCCAGGTTCTCCCGGAGGACCTTGCGGCCCTTCTGGACCGGCTTCTCCACTAATAACAGTAGGAGTAGACCAATTAGTATATAAAGTATCATTAGGATTAATTGTGGCTACAATCATCCACATAAATTCCTGAGTAGCTTTGACAGTAGGAGTTGTAGACCATCCTGTAGGAGTTCTCATAGTTTTATCAAGAGGAGGAGGGGTAATGTTACTGAAATTTACCGCAAAACGCATTTCAGTATATTTACCATCCTGAGCAGTACCATCACGACCATTTACAGGTAATACTTCAGACCATTCCGATACTAGGCCTGTAGATCCTGTAACAGTACCTATACACTGCCACCAATTACCACTAGTAGTAGGATAGTCTTCCCATCCCTCAGGATTGGGATTTGTACTAGTAGGAGGCTCAGGTTTAGAGCTACTTAACTTATAGACATAAGTCTTGTAGTTGGGAACACTTCCTGCAGGCCCTTTAGGACCTTCAGGCCCAGGTTCTCCTGGGTCACCCTTATCTCCTTTGGTACCAGTCATAAGAAGGGGATCACTCCACTCACCTATTAATACTGTATCTTTAAAGGTTGCAGTAATAGACCAAATACTATCTGAAGTAGTATGAATTGGAACTACATTTCCCCAGATAGACCCTGGGTTAGGGTTGTCCTTAACAACAATAGGAGGAGTATTTGAAGTGCTAGTCTTCGAATACATTATTCTAATACTAGTACCATCAGAGCCCTTTGGTAATCCAAAGCAGAATTTAAAGATATTTCCATCTAATGTTACAGAGGCGTCTGCTTGACTAGTAGATTCTACTTGATCTATAGTAGCTTCGAAATTTTCAGGAGTACTTCCACCCTGACCTCCTACTAAAACCCACTTATCTTGAATACAATCAAAGGCTAGTAGTTCCCACAAAGGAGAACCACTAGTTGTAGGATGTAACCAAGTAAGATTAAGAGCTTCTTCAGGGGGGGGCTCAATACCTACCCAAATTTTTCCAAATCCATTTATATAATGATACATAATTATCAAACTTTATTGTGTGCAGATTTGTATATCCTCTTCACCGTTATTCTGTTACCGATAGGATAAGATTCACCACCACTTACTGTCATAGTTAATTGACTTTCTGTGCAACTAATAGTCATTATCCCTACATCAGATATTACCTCTGAATTAGACCCGCCAGAATTATAAAACCCACTAAATTTGATATTTGATAGGGATTCCCCTACTTTGAAATTAAAAGTACGGTTAACGTTAATGCCAGAGACAAAATATGTATTAGGATCACTTGGGTCCGTTAAATCATATATTACAGTAATTAAATCTCCACTCTGTAAACTTTTAGAAAAGTCAAACATATCCGGAGCGTTGTCACCTAATTGAACGCTTCCTTCCCAAAGAGTAGTTCCAACTGGAACACCTGCCTCATCAGCAGGCAATTTTTGCCATGAAGTATTGTAAAGACCCGCGGACTTAAATACGTACAATATTGGCGTACCGTTAACCTTATTATTAATGTCCGTACCTATATATAAAGCCATGAGAGAACTTATTTTTATAGCGTACCCCACTAGAGCTACATCAGGACCATTTGCTGCTGCCTTAGCACTTTTAAAAGTAACGAGTTCTCCAACTTTTATATCGGTGCTAAACGTTATACTCTGACCATTTAAAGTCCATGAGTTAGTCCTAAAGTCAGTGACAACAACATACTTGGCCCCTTCAACAGAAGCAAGATCGGCTATTTGTTGGGCAGTAATTTTCTCTGTAGCGGAGACTTGAAATTCCTCGTTACCAGTAGCAGCAACCTTTTGGACAAACTCAGAAATATCTTTGTAAACATTTGCCATATCTAATATATTATTTAATTAAAAACCAGCTTTATTTTCAGAGTATATACTATATATATCTGTATAAGTGGCTATTATTAAGTTATCAGATGTCTGAATAACTTTAAGTGTTTTTGATGCTTGAGGTCCAGAAGTTCCTGTTGTACGAAAAGTTACAGTCTTCTCTCTATCTTCTCCAGTATGGTTATAATCAGAAGTAATTCCTGTAGAGATTGTAACTAAACTACCTCCAGTAATCTTACTGTCATCCCACTGAAGATGAATAGAATCTGAAGCATCTGTGGACCAAGGAATTGAAATCGTCTGGATACTCATAATACAATTTTACTAAGTTAAAATAGGGAGGAGTGGCAGTTTACCCCCCCCTACTAATAATCCTAATTTATTAGGATACCGTGAACGTTGTGTTGGTAGTAACGTCGACGGTAACAGATCCAGTCTGCGGAACCGTAATGGTAGCAGCAGAAAGGTTAAGATAAGCATCTCCAGAAGCCTGCTTAAGCTGAATAGTAGCAGTTTTGCCACCTGTAGAAGTAACTATAATCTGCTGTGTACGTTCACTAATAGTCGTATTATCAGCAGCGGTAAGTGTCAGCTCAAAGGTGTACTTAGCTGTAGCACCAGGGTCGCCAGCAATAGCAACACCATTGGTTACATCTGTAGATGTGTTAACCTTATACTTAACCGAAGTAATATCTGCTGTAATAACAGAACCAGATCCTTTAGTAAAAGTAAGTTTATCAGAGTTGGAAGTACCTGTAATAACTACAGCTCCTCCGCCCTTGGCAACAGCCATTTCAGCTCCATCATCAAACGACACAAATTCAGCTGCAGCTTCAAGAGTTGCAGTGATTGTTTTATTCGGGGAAACACCCGGAGCTGTGACTGTGAAGGTTGCATTCTTAGCAACACGATTACCTAAACTAGCGGGACTTGCTGTAAAAGTTAGAGTAGTATTACCCGAGCCAGATGTAGGGTTAACAGAAATGTTTTGTTTAGTAACTGCCATAATTGTTAATTAATTGTAAATGTTAAATTAGTATATATTGTATTAGTATCGGACCAATGATTAAGTGCATTGAGTATAACATGTTCTTTCTCAATAGTTAAATAATCTTTTTCACTTGGCCTAGCCCATAGTTCTTCACCATTATATAAAACTCTTCGTATAGTCCACAAAGAAGAATTAGTTTTTGAAGAAGATTTTTCAGCTAGATGGCCTGCCTTAGTCTCGTCATAAAGACTACATGTTCCATCATCATAAGTAGCAATAACTAAATCAGATGTTACAGGAGGAGAGTAAGGCCATATTACTACTCCGTTAAAGATAACCCTCTTGATAAGAGTATTATCCTTTGATGCTATTGTCTTACCATTAAAGGTAATAGTCTTTATCTTATGACTCATAACTATGTAGTAGTTTCTTCTAACTCTATATATAAGATATTATCTTGCTGCATAGGAGCTGTGCCTTGTACTACTTCAATACCTTTGACTGTGTTAGATGATATAACATTTTGAAGCGGTTCCGGAAGTAGATCAATAGGTAGCTTACCCTCCTCGTTAAGTTGGGGAGTTGCCTTATTAATGTCTGACTGAAACTTTTGTAGCTGTTTGTCGTAAATCTGACCTGTAAATGCAAGTTTGCCATCAGCAGTCTTAGCAAAAAGCAGACCATAAATATTAATATAATCTTCCATGATAATCAAAAATTATGCTATAACACCAACAAAAGTACCAGCTACAAACTTATTAGCACTTCTATAACACTTGTAGTTCCCCTTACCATTAACAACAACCGTTATAGGAGCAGCCATAGGTACATCGAAGCCCCCCGACTTCACACTGTTAATGGTCATATTCGACGGAACGCACAGCCAAATATACTCGTTATCTTCAACTTCAATGGTAACATTGCCTGAAGGGGACGCTTTAATAGGCTGCTTGGTAAGAGATAGAATATCAGATGATACTAAAGAGTCCTTTATAGATGCCCCAAAATACATTGGATAATAAGCACTAACCGTAACTGAAGCAGTCTTGGTAATACCTTTAATCACAGCCGTCATAGAATATACTTGGGTATCCGAAATTGAATCCTTAATGGTTTTGAGTGTTTTATCAGAGGTAAGAACTTGACTACCTTTCTTTACAGAGATAGAATCGGGTTCAATTTCTTGATTATTAAACTTAGTAGACCAGTTAAGTGTTACCTGCGTTGAGACCCCTTTTTCGAATAAAGTTGGGGTACGACTCATTGTCAAAGAGGTGTATTGAGTGAATAAAATTTGATTAATTTCATTAACATCATCCTGTGAAGCAGCACTTATATTTTGGCGAGCTTGAATTTTCTGAGAGTCTGTAAGAGATTGTACTTGATCATAAAGTACTACTTTTAATTCCTCCAAAGAATTTACCTTCTTCTCAAGTGAATATATAAGCTTTAATAATCCTTCTGCAGTAAGAGCTGCACTAGTAAGTACCTCCCATTCTTCTTTATAAATATTGAAAGTTCTAATCTCCCAAAGTACTCTTTTATCATCAGAAGGTTTTAACCAAATTATATTAGTACTAGGAGAGGGTGGGAGTTTTGAACCCACCCAAACTTGGCCTAGTCCAGTTCTATATTGATACATATATTATTTAATTATATTGTAGAAGTATAAGCATCTATTGTTGCTGCAAATGCTTTATTAAAATCATTTTCAGTAGTATATTTAGTACCGCCGCTTAATTGATAAGATTTAAATGCAGATGAAAAATATACAATGCCAGCTGATAATAGATTTGTAGAAATTTTAAATTCAATACGTTTAATATCAATAGCAGTAGAAGTCGCAGCATTAATATTGTAGAAAAAATGTGAATCTGTATTAGTAGTACCTTTAATATACAATACATAACTATTATCAGTAGAATCTTTAACAACTAATATATTAGCTCTTTTAATTCCATTTTGAATAGCAGTATCAGAAATAGTAGTATTTAATAATGTTTTATCTATGATAAAAGTATTATCAAATAAGAAATTATTAATACTATTAAAAGCTAAATTGCTTGACTTTCCTCCATATGAGGCATAATATGTATATGGATCAATATTTACTCCAATTATACTACTACATTTTTTCGTGCTATTATAATATATAATTTTATTTAAAGTTAGCCCTCCATTAATAGCATTAGATACAGCGCAAAAATTGATATTACCTGATGAACTACTACCTTTTGCAAATACTAAAACATTACCCTCTACTATAGCATTGGTAACAATAAGAGTAGAAGCATTTAGAATATTATTAGCTTCTGTATCAGTCAGAACAGTATTTAATTTAGATGAATCTAATACATAAGTATTTTCTGTAAGTTGAGCAATAAGCTCCTTATACATCGCAGTTTTATTGGCTTTAGTACCACCTTTTGCTGCATAATTATTATAAAATATATCATCAAATTGAGCAGTTTCAATAGATGACAAAAGATTAGATGGCATTCTCAAAAGAATAGAATTTACCGAAGCGCTATTACTTATACAATTATAATATATTACTCCAGTAGATGTATGCCCTCTTGCAAAAATCTTGGTCTTACCGCTACCTTCATCCAATATAAGGAAAGTAGCATTCTTAATATTCTCTAACTTATCACCACTATGTACTTTATTTAAATCAGAAGAAGTGATATAATAAGAATTCATGTTAACTAATCTTGCCACTTCCTGATTAACAGCAGCAGAGCTTTTACCAGTGAAACCAAATTGAGAATAAGCTCCATAAGGTAGAGTATACTTCTTGGTAACTATGGTCCATACTTTAGTAGAAGTATTTACAGACAACTCTTTATAGGTTATTATTTGTTCAGAATTATCTATACTCCCAACCATAACAAACTGCAAATACGTGTTTGTTTTTGATTTAGTAAGATAAACAGATTTATTATAAGGTTTAGCGGCATCGTCGTTTATTAAAACTACAGATGCTTTTTGTATCTGATTAATAGTATTATCATCTAAAGCTGTCCCTAAAGTACTATAATCAAGATATACAAAATCAGGAAATTCCTTAACTTTTACAAGACTATAATTATCATCTTCTTTGAGAACTTTATAAGTTTGTAAGTACCCTTGATTATATATCCTAAAACTTCTTTCAACAGGATCTATATCAATTATAGGAGCACTATAAGCAATACCATTATAATACCAAAGTAAATTAATCAATACAGATTTATTTCTTTGATTAAGATAGGTATATAACTGTTGAAATGATGAAGTACTTGTAGATACAGATAAATCAAGAGGATCTGTAATAGTTCCTAAATTACTTGTTAAAGTCTTTAATTCCAGAGTATTTATCTTATCAGACCAAGTTTTATCTAAATCAACTAAAGTAGTGCCAGTCCAACGATAACTATGGTTTTGAGTAGCACCCTTACCAATTTCTATGTATATCTTACCTTCTTCAGGATTAATAATCGTCCAATCTTCTTCAGAAGTATTGGCTCCAAAATCAATAAATTTATTAGGATATTTTGCACCAATGCTTCCAGAACTTGTACTTTTTGTAATAAACCACATTCTATTAGTATAATTAACATTATTTATAATGATACTAATAGAACTGGTATCGGTTGTTATATCCCAAAAATTAATAACATCATCTACATAACTCGGCAATTGCTCAGCAGGAACTTTACCTCCTACGAGGTCAGCTTTGGTTTCCATAGCTTCTGTGAATTCCTCTTTAGTAACTCCATTATTCTCAATGTTCGTAAGTACTTGAGCTAGTTGAGGATTTTTAATATCATAGCCCTTTTCAAGCTGTAAAATAATTTTTTCGTTAGTCATAGTTAGAATTAATTATAATAATAAAGGGAGGAGCTGCTGCCCCCCCCTAACTGTTATTTACTAGTACTAGATGGTTTAGGCTTGGCTTTCTTAATAGCAAGATCTTTCTCTTTGATAGCTATCTCTTCAGATAGTTTAGTTCTATCAAAGGCTAATCTTTCATTAAATTGCCTTATCTGCTCATCTAACTTAGCTCTTTCCATAGAGTTATCTTGAACTTCCGGAGCCTCTTGTTCTGCATTACCAGACTGCTTAATCTGTTCAATAAGAATCTTAGTCTCATTATCACGTTGGTTAAGCATATCTTGGAAGTCCATCTCAGCCTGCTTCATCTCCATCTCAGCCTGCATTTGCTGCTGAGCAATCTCTTGTTCTTGCTGGGCCTGTTCTGCTTGTCGCTCTTGAATAGCCTGCTCATCTTTCTCAATAGTTCTTCTAATCTCTGAGAGAGATGAGGAAGTATAAATCTTCATTATCGAGGAGAATGAGAGAGTCTGATTTTGAAGGGCAGCCTGAGCTAAAACATCAAGTTTAGATGCAAGATTCTGAGTTTCAGGAGAGGCATCTACAACAATACCATAATCACTATCAGCAAAGGTATCTCCATCAATCTCTAAGGACTTAATAGCACCATCTGAGGTTATATACTGGAACTTCTTATTCCTACCCCTCATAGCTATCTTAGTAGTTTCTAAGAAGCACTCTAAAGCTCTCTTCTTAACATCATCATGCATGGTAAAGAGCCACTCAGTAATATGGGAGGACTGGAGATTGGATCTTTCTACACCTCCAACAGTCTCTCGATTACTTATCTGACCTTCGCGCTGGCGTGTAATACCAGCAACTTCTCCCATCTCATTCTTAATAAACTCAAGAAGATTTATATGCTCTTGGATATAATTGCCTTGTTCTGCATCTATAACACCACTAGATTGGTTATTTAGAGCACCAGCAATCTTACCCTGAGCAGCACCACCATTTCCCTCCTTAAAACTATCTGTAACTGCTACATGGTTAACTTTAGCATAGTAAAGCCATTTATCAATCTCCCAATTTTTGGGAACCATAGCAAGATCTAATTTAACAATCTTACCCCAGTTAGCAGCAATAGCTTTATTAAGTCTATCATAGATGACATCGTAGAAGTAGGCGTACGGTTTCATCATATCTACAAGGGAGAAGGGCCTGGAATCGTTGAGGTTATACATGGAACCAACAATACCAAAGTGGCATCTTGATGGATTAGAAATCCTGTTATATTGTACAATACGAGGTCGCATGTTAACATAAATATCAGGACCTATCTTAGTACCTTCCCAGGCTTCATTAATCCAGAAAATCTCTTCTTCCTCACCAAGAGTTTTATCTATGATATAAGTTTCTGGGTAGAAATCGAATATTTCTTCACCAGTCTCAGGATCATAAGACTTAACTTTCTTAATCTTACGCTTACTCTTCCAGTAAAGTCGTAAGACTCGAATGTTTCCTTGGAGATCATAATAATTACTCGTAGCCGAGAATCCTGACTGACCCATCAGCAAGAAGTTCTCTACGATAGTGCCACCTGAAATGTCAGTACCATCAATCTCTGCGGTATTGATAAAAGCATTTCGCTCATCAATATTATACATAGAATCGCTGCTAAAAGTACTAGCAAGCTTATCTATACTATCCACATCCTTCTTAGTAAGTACATCAAAGTAGGTGTCTAGAATCCTGCCAGGACTCCAGAAATCTATGAGAATTATAAGGTCTGCATCCTCAACTCTATTGGAGAAACCATTCTTAAAGATATGGACTTTAAGGGGATTAAGTCGCTCAAAAGTAGGTTCTCCTCCAACAATATCACATTGGTAGATCTCCTCACCACAGATCATAGCATCCATGAAACCATCGTTAAAGGTCTTAGGAATATTAAGCTCTTTCATGTAGTGAGAAAGAATAGTACTAGCTCTCATCTCAATCATATCCTGCCACTGATAGTCGAAGTAATAAGATAACTTATCAAGCTCCTTATCAAACTCTTCTTCGGATAAATTCTCATCCTCTATCATTGCCTGGACCTGCTCCTGAAGCATAGAAAGCTTACTATTCTCTATCTCAGAAATAGAGTTAGGATTGGTTACAACAACCTTAAATTCGAATCTTCGCTTCGACTCCTCACCTTGAAGTACGTGAAGCTTAGAATTCATAATCGGGAAATGCTGAATAGATTCTGGAACATAAAGTGCATTTACATTATCTGGGTTGAGAATCAATTCTACATCTCTCATATCTAGAACACCATTTATGAGATTATAATTGACCCTCTTCTTCAGTAGAGAGTTACGCACCATGTTGCCAAAATAGTAAGTTCTCTTATCCGCCCAGTCAAGGTGCTGCTTACGCCACTCCTTGGTCTTCTTGGAGTAGGCAAGCATCTGCGGCGGAATATTCTTTAAATCTATCATAGCATTAAGTTAATTACATAATTTGTACAAAGATAAGTAATTATCTTCAAATTTCCAAGACGTTCAAAAGTTTACTAATAGTTTTCATAAATATCTACTACTAATTATCCTTGTGTAAATATTTAGCGAACTTATAGTCATAATTCCTAGTAAAGAAGTCATCGTTTCCTAGGTAATTAGATTGATCCATACTAATAACTTCTGAAGGTGATTGATTACCACAAAGCATTAACTTCTGCTCTCGTAATAACATAAGCATTAGTAGAGCATCATAACGGTCAAAGTTGCTATCAGGATTCCACATAGATAGCTCTTTCATAAGAGCTCTATAGTAGCATCTATTAATACTGTTAATAGTAATTTCAACCTCTTCCTCATGCTCATCTACAGTAACTTTAGTAGTAATTTTAAAGGGCTTAAGTAGCCAATCTCTAATACATTTCCTACCATAAGTTTGAACTGGCTGAGTAGCATTTACACCTCGGGATTTATTTCCAAAAAAATTACCTTTAACAATTTCCTTATCTCTTAAAAACTCAGGAACTTCACAGAGTAAATATAAGCTGTTAGTTTTTGAAAAATATGTAAACAAGCCCTTCTTATTATTCTCATACAGTAATTCTGCATTGTAAAATAAGCATATACGTCTACATGTTTCATAATAATCTTCTGCAAACATAGGTCGTCCTACATACTCACAAACTAATTCATCTGTAAATAAGTCTAATACATAGATAGATCCTAGAGACATAGTGTCAGATACATCATCATCATAAGGGTCGGCACCAGCAATATAACGTCCCCAGGGTACTTTGCCATCAGGACCTTTAATAGGCATCTTATTAATATGTACAGCTCCTTCAAGCTTATTATCTTTATGAGGATAATCTAAAATAGGCTTTACATCTGCATCTGGAGTAAACTCTACTTTACCTTCCTTAGTCTGAACAAGTCTTCCAACCCACATATCATCTAAACTCTTAGGATTCTGATCTAACTCCAAAATACGATCATTAAGTTTATCAGAAGGGAAGATATTACTATCCCTACGCATAATAGCATCTGTGATAGTAAATGCATACTCAGCTTTACGACGTGTGAGCTGAATAGGATCAGAAGAGTTATACTTTAACTTTATTCTAAATTTTAACTCATCAATGATAGCTCCAACAACATCAGATACACCATCTTCATTATAGAACCCTTTAGAATTCATATAACTAGGGAAGAAGAATATAGTTCTTTTAGCTCCTACAGAACCTTTATCATATACATTAGGAAGAGAATAAACATTATATCCATCAGGATAATTAATCATCTCAAGAGCTCCCATGAAGTCCGAGCCTTCTGATCCTCCTGTGCCTATAGCATAGGCTAATCCAAAAGCTACATTGCCTTCTTGAACATTAGGTAGTGAAGTTTGCCAAACATCTAGAAACTTTGGGAACGTACCAAACTCTTCATAAAATAGTCTCTGAGACCGTTTACCACGAGTTTTGTCAGCATCATCTTTAATAGCAATGCCTAAAACTTCATTTTGGGTACCTTTAGGAATATTAGTCTCTTTATCTAAATAACCAGATACCCATTGCATTTCTGATAGTGAATTTTTCAATCGAGCTTTTGGAAATTGAGTATACTTCGAACAGAAATCTATACCATCTACAAACTTATTTAAGCTGCCGTCTTTAATTAAGAACTCTTTCTGATCTGCTACAATAGTGCATTTAACTTTATTAAGAGAAGTCATAGATTCTCCTAACAGAAACATCTTACACATAATAGCTGCTATGCTATATGACTTACTATTATGAGTCTGTATAAAATCTCCTATAAGAAAAGAATCATCTAAAGCATCTACCGTAACGCATTTGCATTGTTTATTTCCAACAAATTCAATATTAATAATCCTAGTAGAATCTCTTCTAGATTTAGCATAATTAGATTTATAGTTTACAAGATTACTTTTACGAGGAAGTTTAAATACTTCTGGTCCTCCATAAATCTTTACAATATAAACATCTTTACATCTCTTATAAATACCATCTTTTTTGTAACCTGCTGGATGTTTTTTAAAAGAACAATTATATCCTAAGCTTCTAGCAAGCCACATTATATCTTGACATAAAAACTCTGAAACTGTAGTAAAAATAGGGATGCCCTCTGTAGATACATATCCATCTGTATCCATTAGTCCTTGTAATAAACTTAACCTAACTTTTCTACTATTATACTTAAATTCTCTAGGAATAAATTTATCTTCAGATCCTTTATCTACTAACTTATAAAACTTTAGCAAAGTTCTCCAATTAGGAATATGAATTCTATATGCATACTTATCTTTCCATTTAGTATACTGATAAGGTATATACTGCTTTATAATATCAAAATCAGTAGTTTCACACGTATAATAGCAACTAAGATGTTTAAAACATCCATCTCCTAGAAGGAGCCCAAACGTGTATGGATCTATTTGCGTAACATCTTCTTTAAATTCAACTCCCTCATTAGATGGAATAGAATATATATATTCAATGCCTTTAGGAACCCTAGAGCTTATCTTATGAGAATGTTTATATTCATTAAATAATTCCAGCGTAGTCTTGAGTATAGGTTTCTTAGAATTACGCTTATAAACATTCCAAATATGATTATCAGAAGCTGTGATAGTTCTACCATCTCTAAGAGTTATTTTATAACAAGGGGATTCTCCTACAAATGGGATATTTACTACTTTTGTAATAGTATTATAATTTCCAAATAAGTAATCCCCTATTTTAATGTCTTTCCATAATTTAAGCCCTTCTGGAGTTTCTACTAACTCATTTACCTCAATAGCTCGGCCTCTGGACGCAATTTCTACAGCATGTTTAGCACCTACAAAATCATCATATATTCCACCATTTCGAGCTTGATTTAGATAGTGAAACCTTAGATAGACCCCTTCCCAAAACTCTGGAAAATCTACTACACGATCACCAATTTTAGACCCTTTACGAAGCTTAGTTTGAATAATGGGGAAGTAATTTAGATAAAAATACATATCTCCTGGAATCCATTCGCCATCTTCAGGTCGTACCATTCCTTCAAGACATCTAGTAACTTCCCTAGTTAGCCACATACCAAATTCAGACTTAGGATTAGGATTTGGAAGTAGCTTAGTATAGCATCCATATTTCTGAAAATATATTGCAGATTGCCTAAAATAGTCCATATTTTCAAGGATGTGAGGATGACAGACATCTACAATAATCCTACCATAAGAATCCCTAGGAAGATCTTTTGCTCTCTTACGTTCAGGAGAAATAAGACTTTTTATAAACTCTGTATTTGTTATAATATCCATGAAATCATCCCAAACTTCTGTAGGAAGTGAATCTCGTAATTCTTCAGTAATAAGTGTTTGAAATTCGTTAGTTGGAAGAAGAATCATGATAGTTCAAAAAATTAGATAGTCCGTCTTCAAGGATAGTTTTTTGCTTCATACCTCTCATAGTACCCATATCTTCAATTTCTTTAGATACAGCTTTCTCGGCATCAGTAAGCTCCTTAACCAAGCTAGGAACCTGCTTTACAGCAGTCATAACTTGGCCTATATTAAATACTAATTTACCATTAGCATCTTTCTCAGTTAAATCTATAGATCTAAAGGTATTGCGAATATTATCAATAATGACCCTAGTATCTTGTAACAGTAACGACGAGGATGTTGTAGTAAGGTATTTATAGAGTTCTATAGCCTCTAAAACCTGCTTATCAGGCTTCCAGTCAGCATCTAAACCTATACTATCCTTAACTCGTAAATCTCTATCTGCCTCTATAATTTCAAAGGAAAAGTCTGACCTAGGATCATACATAAAGTATAAATAAGCTAACTCTTTCATAGCCTTAGTCTTCTCCTTAGTTCTATCCCTATCTACAAGTCGCTTAAAGGGACGTAAGGCATATGCCTCATCAGAAATCTTTAAATTATAGTCTTTATATGTAAATAGTCTCATACTAAAAAAGCTCCCTACTTGTGATAGGGAGCGTTAAATTAACATACAAGTTTCTTAGCCTTGGGAGGTGTAACCTCAGTTACTTCCCAATCAAATTCATCCACTTTGAAGAAGATATTAGCACTATCAATAAGCAATGCAATCTTACCATCTATCTCAAACATGGGGATCTCAAAATCTAGAGTTTCATTATAAAACTCATCAGGCATGTCTGCTTTAGTGGAATCTTTAGTGTAACGCTTCCGAGCGTACTTCGAGAAGTCAATCTGTACTAGATCACCAGGTTTATACTCTCGTACCCCAGGTCCTACAGCAATAACTTCCTGTACTTCTTTAAGCATACCTACAGAGTCTTTTTCAATAAGACCTGCTTCACTTACACACTCTTCCTCAGTGTAAGTATTAGATGTTACTATCATCTTCGTGAACGGAGGCGTCACCCTCTTTATCTTGAACTGCTTTCTCTGCATATTCCTTAAACTTTTTATTAAGGAACTGAGCTCGGGAATATGATGCATAAAACTTGCCTAAGCTAGGAACATTGATGCTAGTCTGCATCTTCGTGAATTCCTCCTCTGTCATATCCTCATTTACAGGAACATTTTCTAATGTATCCTTTACCCAGTTCCAATACTCTCTATAAGCTATTTCTATTACATCATCAGGTATGTTAAGCTTCTCAGAAGCTGCAAGAATTATATCTTGAAGAGTCTTATTATTTATCATAACTTACCTTGAAATTTAGTAGTAGCTTATATGAATCTCCTTCATATTCCAATGAGGGAATATATCTCTTACTTATAGTGTTATTAGTAATAACACCCGCTTTTCGTAGATTGGTTAATACTGACTGAAAGTTTCCCGGAGATATGCCTAAGTTTGCTACAATACCTTTCTTAATCTCATCAGTGAACAAAACTTTGTCCAGTATATCATCATCTGTAATTGTTCTAGATAATTCAAATCTACGTTGTAATAGTGCTGCTAACACTGCGAGCTCCCTACCAGGTAATCTATGTAAAGGTTTAAGAAACTCTAGCCAGAGCTTGAAAAAGTTTAGGCCAGAGGTCTTTAAATTGGTAGAAATAGACACAATGTCAGTATTCTTAGTCATATCCCGTTTACTCATTATTCTACATCTTTATCTGCTTCACAAGTTTCACATGAATCAGGTTCAGGAATTGTAAGCATATTCTCAATATTAATAACTGCCTTACTTACAAAGTCTTCACTAAAAAGATCCTTATACTTAAGGACATTGAATAAACTATCAAGACGCTTACCCATAACAACTTCCATAGCTCGATTATATTCCACTAATAGCTGCTGATACTCTTTATGCTTATTCTGTAGCTGTACCTGTAGGTTATTAGCAATATCTTTAAGCTGCTCATAGCTTAACTTCTCCGGCTGTTTTACTTCCATAGCTTTACTTGCTTTCATGGCTTTATTTGCTTCCATAGCTTTAGTCATAATTAAAATTCTTTACCATATTTAGCTCTATAAAGAGCTTGCCATTCATTAATTGAGGTAGTAGCAATATCTGTACTGCCACAATCATTACAATATTCTGAGATGCCAGATTCGTTATAAGCCATGATAACAAGGCTTAGACATTTCTTACAATAGTATACTGGCTCTCGATTATAATCCTCCTTGCTCCACTTAACCTTCTCAAAGTCGGAAGGAGTCTCTAAAGGAGGACACTTAGGCTTAATTAATTCTCCTTCCATTGCTTAAGGTATTGGTTAAACTCTATCTTCTTAAAAGCTTCTATAATCCTTAACTCTGTAGACTTTACATTCTTCTCAGTAAGATCATCTGATTCATCATTTACTATAAAGAGTGTTTGAAAGTCTCCATCATATAAGAGCTGAAGCTCTAACCCAATAGATACTTTACTATTAGTAGTTGAGAATGGGCCCCATAGAATCAACTTATAGGGAGGAGAGTATGCCTCATTAAATTGCTCAATATAAGCTGTTAGACGTTTCATTCTCATTAACTATTACACATTTAGTAGACAGGAACATATATGCTACTGATAAGGCATTCTCTATAGAGACTCTTGTAACCTTTGCAGGATCAAGAACATTAGCCTCAAGAGCATCCTCATAGTAAATTGGTAGTGTATCAAGAATTAACTTTCTACACACCATTAATGCTTTTGCAAGAATATGGTAACCTTTCTTATCAAGAGCCTTAGCAATGTCTTCCTGTATGATACCTGCTCCTACAACAACACCTTCCTCAATGGCTGCTCTAGTAGCACATACCGCATCTTCAATACGATCCTTCTTCTCAGACATCTCAATCTCTGTAGGTGCTCCTACATAAATCACTGCTACACCTCCTGAAAGCTTAGCAATACGTGCCTTAATATCATCAATAAGGTACTTAGGGTAGTCATTCTTAAGAGACTCTTTAAGCATCTTTACACGCTTTGTAATAGCCTCATTTGACTCTGTAGAACCTATAATAGTAGTCTCTTCAGAAGTAACTACTACCTTCTTGACTACTCCTAAATGCAAATCCTCATTAGGATCAGGAAACTTATCATATACCTGAGATCCGGTAATAGCAGAAATATCTTCCAGTAAATCTTTCTTATATTCACCTACACCAGGTGTACGAATAGCTGCTATTTTAAGCAAGCCTCGCTGCACATTTCGTACAATAGCATTAATTACCTCAGGAGAATAATCATTAGCTATAAGAAGTATTTCCTCGTTATCCTGGACTATACATTCTAGGATAGAGAATAACTCTTTAACATTGTTAAGAATACCATTGTAAATTAGTACTCTAGGGTTGTTTAATACTGCAGCTCTATTAGCAGGATCGTTTATAAAATAGGGAGAGATATAACCCTTATTAATCTTCATACCCTCTACGGTCTCTGCATATGTGTCAAAACCATTAGACTCTTCTAGGGTTATAACCCCATCATAACCAATCTTTGAGATAACATCAGCAATAAGTGTGCCTATAAACTCATCTCCATTAGCAGAGATTGTAGCTATATGCTTAATACTATCTGGTGTATCGCCAACTTTGGTGGCTAGGGATTTAATAACTTCCCTAGCTACCTCATTGGATTTCTCAAGTTCTGCTCGGAGACTCTTAGCATCTGCACCAGCAACAAGCTGTTGATAGATAAGATTTATAAGAGCCTGAGCAATAATTGTAGATGTCGTAGT
>ULOG01047395.1_pt1 | contig 90156 bp, 73 predicted proteins | sample 1952401 | NCBI WGS metagenome assembly ULOG01 (sample SAMEA4835598, study PRJEB28245) | human gut metagenome | biome: gut microbiome; material: fecal sample | place: Denmark | collected 2008
GGAGGGAGACAAGGCAGAGGGAAAGAGCTTAAACAAAGAGAACCAGAAGTTTGTATTAAGTTTAAAAGATCTGTGTACGCTGGATATTTTACCGGAGATCTTAGAGGCAGGAGTATATTCTTTAAAGATCGAAGGAAGAATGAAGAGCCCGCGATATACAGCAGGTGTAGTCCGCATTTACAGAAAATATCTGGATCTGTATGAAACCTATGGGAAAGACGGTTATTATGTGGATCCGGAAGATAAAAAAGAACTGCTGGATCTGTTTGACAGGGGAGGTTTTACCTCCGGTTATTATGAGAAGCACAATGGAAAAGACATGGTCGCTTTAAAAGAAAAGCCGGAATTTCGTGAAGGAAATCAGAAACTGTTTGATTTTCTGGATGCAAACTATGTGGAAAAAGAGAAAAAGGAACCGGTTGTTGGAAAGGCTGTTTTTGAGGAAGGAAAACCGGCTGTCCTGGAACTGACACAGGGAAATGTAACTGTAAAAGTGGAAGGACAGATCTGCCAGAGTGCCCAGAACCAGCCTGCAACAGAGGAAAAAGTGCGTAAGCAGTTAAATAAGACAGGTGCCACTTCCTTTTACTTTGAGCAGCTGGATATTGAGTTAAAGGGAAATATTTTCCTGCCGGTACAGGCATTAAATGAACTGCGAAGAGAAGGCTTTGAGAAGCTGACGGAAAAAATACTGGCTCAGTGGGAGAGAAAGGCAGAGTCTCTGGTGCAGACAGAACAGGAACTTCCTGCTGATGTACAGTCTGCTTCCAAAAACATTCACAGCTTTGCTTTCCTTACTGCATCTCTGGAAGAAGAATGTCAGTTGGAACCAGCTCTTTCCTGTGATGCTGTAAAACGCATTTATATCGATGCAGATGGATTTAAACCGGATCAGTGGGGAAAGATCGTAAAGCAGTGTGAAGCAAAGGGAAAGGAATGCTTCCTTACACTTCCACATATTTTCCGCACCCATGCCATGAAGTTCTTCTCTAAAAACAGGAAAAATCTGGAAAATGCAGGTTTTACCGGTGTTCTGGCCCGTACTTTGGAGGAAGTTTCCTGGTTAAAGGAAGAAAAAATAGAGCTTCCATTTGCTCTGGATGCCTCTGTTTATGCATGGAACCGGGAAGCAGTGCACACATTAAAGGAAATGGGACCGGAATTTATTACCATGCCGTGGGAATTAAACAGCAGAGAGTTAAAGGCAGTGGCAAAAGCCTGTGAGAGGGACGGAATACCGGGAGAACTGATCATTTATGGGCATGCTCCTATGATGGTTTCTGCCCAGTGTGTGGTAAAAACATTAAAGGGATGTACAGCCAAAAGGGAACACCTTATAATGAAGGACCGCACCGGTGCCGGGCTTCCATTAAAGGCACATTGCAACTTCTGCTACAATACCATTTTAAATCCTCTTCCGTTATCTTTATTTGGCAATGAAGAGGCAGTAAGAGAGCTGAACATGGCTTCCCTGCGTCTTTCTTTTACAAGAGAAGGAAAAGAAGAAACCCAAAAGATACTGGAAGCTTTTGCTGCTTCTTTTATAGAAGGAAGAGAAACGGTTGAACCAGTGAAAGATTTTACAAGAGGACATTTCAGACGGGGAGTAGAATAGCCTATGACAAATCTGATCGTGGAAGTATCCAAATATCTGATGATATTGCTGATGGCCATTTATACCTATGCCAATTTCCGTTTCTTTTCTTTCCCGGATCTGGAACGGAAGAGAAAAGTGTGTGCAAGGCAGAACCGGGCCATGTTTTTACTGCATTTTCTGGCATATGTGGTGATGTATCTGAAAACAGAAGATGAAACGTTAAGGCGGATGCTGCTGGTATTTTATGTGGGACAGGTGGTGTTTTTCCTGTTTTACATTTACATCTACCGGTTTATTTACAGGAATGTGTCAAGACTTCTGGTGAATAACTGTTGTATGCTCCTGGCTTGTGGTTTTATCATGCTTACCAGACTGTCTTTAGATAAGGGACTGGATAAGGCTTTTAAGCAGTTTGTGATCGTAGCAGCGGCTGCGATCCTTTCCTGGCTGGTGCCTTTTATCATGGAACGGTTCTGGCAGCTTTATAAATTCCAGTGGGTGTATGCAGGGATCGGGCTGGCTGCGCTTTTAGTTGTATGGGTAGCAGGAAACGAAAGTTTCGGCGCTCAGTTATCACTGACTGTTGGCGGAATCTCCATCCAGCCATCAGAGTTTGTAAAGATCAGTTTTGTATTTTTTGTAGCGTCCATGTTTTATCAGTCACTGGATTTTAAGAACATATGCATTACCACAGTGGTGGCAGCTCTTCATGTAGTGATCCTGGTGTTGTCAAAAGACCTGGGAAGCGCCCTGATCTTTTTTATCAGCTATGTGATCATGCTGTTTATTGCTACAGGAAACTGGCTGTATCTGATCGCGGCAGGTGTTCTTGGAAAAGGTGCTACATCCATTGCATATACACTTTTTGACCATGTAAGACGAAGATTTACAGCATGGAAAAATCCATGGGCAGATATTGATAATACAGGATATCAGATCACCCAGTCCCTGTTTGCTATTGGAACAGGTGGCTGGTTTGGCATGGGACTGTGCCAGGGAATGCCAAACAGGATCCCGGTAGTGGAAAAGGATTTTATTTTTGCTGCTATCTCCGAAGAAATGGGAGCAATCTTTGCTATCTGCGTCCTTCTGATCTGTCTGGGCTGTTTTATCCAGTTTATGATGATCGCAACCCAGATGCAGGCCATGTTTTACAAGATCATTGCAGTGGGTCTTGGAATGGAATATGTGGTACAGGTCTTTCTCACAGTGGGAGGTGTGACTAAATTTATCCCATCTACAGGTGTGACACTTCCGTTTGTAAGTTACGGAGGAAGTTCCATTGTGACAACATTCCTGTTATTCAGTATTATCCAGGGGCTTTATATCATCAAGCGGAATGATGAAGAAGAGATGGAAGAAATGGAGGCGCAGGAAGAATGAAAGAACTGAAAAAAAGTACGCGAAGAGAACCTGTCTCCAGAAAGAAAAATACGGCTGAAAAGAAGGAACAGACAGCAAAGAAGAGTACAAAAAAAAATACAGGTAAAGAGATAAAGAAAGAAAACAAAAAAGATACAGAAAAAGGTACCTGGAAGTCAGTGACAAAAGAGCGGGTATATGATCCCAATGGGAAAGTGCTGGTGATCACTTATGCATGTGTGGTCCTGTTTTTAGCACTGGCTGTATACATGGGATATTTTCTGCAGATGAAAAGCGAAGATGTGATCAACAATCCTTACAATGCCAGACTGGACAGCTTTTCAGACCGCATTGTAAGAGGCAGTATCCTGGCATCAGATGGAACGGTGCTGGCAGAGACTACCACTGATGATGCGGGAAATGAAACAAGGGTTTACAATTATGGAGGTGTGTTTGACCATGCGGTAGGCTATTCCTCTAAAGGAAAAACTGGCATTGAAGCCATGGCAAACTTCTATCTTTTAAGTTCTCATGTCAATCTGGTAGAGCAGGCGGGAAATGAGCTGGCAGGTGCGAAAAATCTGGGAGACAGCGTGGTTACCACTCTGGATATGGAACTGCAGCAGGCAGCGTATGCAGCTTTAGGAGACAGGAGAGGAGCGGTGATCGCCATGGAACCGGATACAGGAAAGATCCTGGCAATGGTTTCCAAGCCGGGTTACGATCCAAATACCCTTCTTCAGGACTGGGCGTCTCTTACTGACAGTTCCAATAACCAGGGGCAGCTGGTAAACCGTGCAACTGCCGGACTATATCCTCCTGGATCGACCTTTAAGATCGTGACGGCTCTTGAGTATATGAGGGAGCATCCTGACGATTACAAGGATTTTCATTTTGACTGTAATGGCGTTTATCATAATGGAGACTACTCCATTAAATGTTTCCACAGTGAAGCCCATGGAAGCCAGGATTTTATGAAGGCTTTTGCCAATTCCTGTAACGGGGCATTTTCCAGCCTGGGTCTGACCATGGATCTGGACCGGTTCCATGCTACGGCGGAGGAATTGCTATTTAATAATCCGTTGCCATTATCCGGCTACTCCTATAAGGAAAGTTCTTTTAATATGAAAGGAGGCGCCGGAACCTGGGAAGTTTTACAGACTTCCATTGGCCAGGGAACTACACTGATCACGCCTCTTCACAATGCGCTGATCACTGCGGCTGTTGCAAATGGTGGAACCCTGATGAAACCATATTTGCTGGACCGAGTAGTCAGTGCCGGCGGGGAAGAAGTGAAAAAATTCCTTCCGACTTCAGGGGGAACTCTTATGACAGCCACAGAGGCAGCAAATCTGACAGAGCTGATGCGTGATGTAGTGGTGGAAGGAACGGGTTCTTCTGTGCGCACCGATGCCTATACAGTGGCTGCAAAAACGGGAACTGCGGAGTTTGAAACAGGAAAAGAGACACATGCATGGTTTACCGGTTTTGCTCCGGCTGAGTCACCAAAGATCGTTGTTACGGTCCTGGTAGAAGAGTCCGGAAGCGGTGGAAAAATCGCAGGACCTATTGCAAGACAGTTGTTTGATATATATATGGGGAGATAATCTTTAAAAAGAATAACGTTTTCTATGGAAAACAGGCAGATTTCGTGTTATAATCTGCCTGTTTTGTTTTGAATTCTACTAAAAGACGAACTATTTATTAGAAAAACTTATCAATATTTATTAGCACAAACATACGAAGGGGGAAAAACAGGTGTTCCGAGCAGATGATTATGTTAAGGTAAGCGATCTGGCAGAGGCATATGAGCTTTGTCAGAAGCGAAGCAGTCTGGTAGTAGGCGGAATGGTATGGATGAAAATGACTCATATTACCAAGCGTACTATTGTAGATTTGTCCGGGCTTGGACTGGATGCAATCGAAGAAAAAGAAGGAGAGTTTTCTATTGGCTGTATGTGCAGTTTACGCCAGTTAGAGACCCATGAGGGGCTGAACCGGTATTTTGATGATATTTTCAGGGAATGTACCAGAAATATCGTTGGCGTGCAGATGAGAAACTGCGCTACGGTAGGAGGCAGTATTTTTGCCCGTTTCGGATTTTCCGATATACTGACCTGCCTGTTGGCACTGGATGCTTATGTGGAGCTGTATCATGAGGGAACCATTCCTCTTTCTGAATTTGCAGCCAGACCTGTAAGAAGGGATCAGAAGGATATCCTGGTTCGTATTATTATAAAGAAAGACGGAAGAAAGGCTGCTTATACCAGTCAGCGCAATTCCCGTACCGATTTTCCGGTGATCGCCTGTTGTGTTTCCAACCTTGGAAACAAATGGTTTGTGTCCGTTGGGGCAAGACCTGCAAAAGCAAAGGCAGTGATCATTACGGAGGATGATTTTGATACCTTAAAAGAGATGGCAAAGGAAGCGGCAGAAGCATTTACTTATGGCGATAATACACGCGCCAGCGGTGCTTACAGAAAGACTCTGGCAACTGTTTACACCCGCCGTCTTATGGAGCAGATCAAAGGAAGGAGCGTGGGCATAGTATGAGACTTTCATTTCGCTTAAATGGAAAACAGGTAGAGACAGATGTAAGACCGGATATGCTGTTATTGGATCTGGTACGTGATCTGGGTTGCTACAGCGTAAAAAGAGGCTGTGAGACAGCAAACTGCGGCCTTTGTACTGTATGGCTGGACGGAAAGCCGGTTCTGTCATGTTCTACACTTGCGATCCGGGCAGATGGCCGCCATGTGACTACACTGGAAGGTCTGCAGAAAGAGGCAGAAGAATTTGGTATGTTTTTAGCAAGAGAAGGCGGAGAGCAGTGTGGTTTCTGCAATCCAGGCTTTATTATGAACGTTCTTGCTATGGAAAAAGAGTTAAAAGATCCAGATGAGGAAGATATTAAAGAATATCTTTCCGGAAATTTATGCCGCTGCAGCGGATATATGTCCCAGCTGCGTGCTGTAAAAAAATATCTGGATATGAAGCAGAGCGGAAAGGAGGCATAAGGAAATGGCATATACACAGATCAATCCTGCTACAGGAAAGAAATTCCGTCTGATCGGCGCTCCTGTTGTAAAGAAAGACGCAAAGGCACTGGTAACAGGTAAGCCGGTCTACACTGATGACCTGGCATTAAAGGACTGCCTGATCGTAAAAGTGCTTAGAAGCCCACATGCCCATGCACTGATCGAAGAGATCGACTGCAAGGTAGCTTCCAGAGTACCAGGGATCGAATGTATCCTTACATGGAAAGATGTTCCGCAGAAGCGTTTTACCATGGCCGGACAGACGTATCCTGAGCCAAGTCCTTATGACCGTCTGATCCTGGACCAGAGAGTCCGCTTTGTAGGTGATGCAGTGGCGATCATTGCAGGTGAGACAGAAGCTGCAGTAGACCATGCAATGCGTCTTATTAAAGTGAAATATCAGGTGTTAGAGCCTGTTTTAGATATGCATGACTCCAAGGACGGTAAGATCCTGGTACATCCGGAGGACAGCTGGAAAGCCCTGTGTAATGTAGGCGCTGATAATAAGAGAAACTTATGTGCCAGTGGCGGAGAGACTCATGGGGATCTGGAGGCGGCATTTGCAGGCTGCAGCCACATTGTGGAAAAAACATACCACACCAAGGCGAACCAGCAGGCTATGATGGAGACTTTCCGTGCCTTTACTTATATGGATGTATACGGACGTTTAAATGTAGTAGACTCCACCCAGGTTACATTCCATGTGCGCCGTATTCTGGCTCATGCACTGGATGTGCCAAAGTCAAAGATCCGCGTGATCAAGCCAAGAATCGGTGGCGGTTTTGGCGCAAAGCAGACTGTTGTAGCAGAGGTTTATCCGGCTATCGTTACCATGAAGACGGGAAAACCGGCTAAGATCATTTACAGCCGTTATGAGTCCCAGATCGCCTCTTCTCCACGTCACGAAATGGAAGTAAAGGTAAAGATCGGCTGCGATGACAATGGTATTTTACAGGCAATGGATGTGTATACATTGTCCAATACAGGTGCATTTGGTGAACACGGACCGACCACTGTAGGTCTTTCCGGCCATAAGTCCATTCCTATGTACGGCACACCAAAAGCATTCCGCTTTGCTTATGATGTCGTTTATACCAACCGCATGTCTGCAGGCGCTTACCGTGGATATGGCGCAACGCAGGGTATTTTTGCTGTAGAGTCTGCTATGGATGAGCTGGCAGCCCAGATGGGAATGAACCCGATCGAGCTTAGAAAGAAAAATATGGTCCGCCAGGGACAGGTGATGCCTGCTTACTACGGCGAGACTGCCAATAGCTGCGCCCTTGACCGCTGCGTGGACAAGGTTATGGAGATGATCGGCTGGGATGAAAAATATCCGAGAAAAGATATGGGAAATGGAAAGGTAAGAGCAGTTGGTCTTGCAATGGCTATGCAGGGCTCCGCAATTTCCGGCGTAGACGTGGGAAGCGTTACCATTAAGGTAAATGATGACGGCTTTTACAGCATGACCATTGGTGCAGCTGATATGGGTACCGGCTGTGATACCACACTGGCCCAGGTAGCAGCAGAGTGTCTGGACTGTGAGCTGGATGATATCGTAGTTTACGGTGTTGATACGGATATTTCCCCATATGACTCCGGTTCCTATGCTTCCAGTACTGCATATTTAACAGGTATGGCAGTAGTAAAGACCTGTGAGTCACTGAAAAAGAAGATATTAAAGAAGGCGGCAGAATATCTGAATTGCTCTGAGGATGAACTGGAGTTTGCAGGAAAGACAGTGCGCAGATTAAATGCCCCTGAAGGCGAACCGGCAGAGATCACATTAAAGGACATTGGAAACAGAGCCATGTGCTTTAATGAAGAAGCCCTCCAGGCTACAGAATCCCATTCTTCACCTGTTTCTCCGCCACCATTTATGGCAGGCGCCGCAGAAGTGGAGATCGACAAGGAAACCGGTCATATTGAGCTGCTTCAGTTTGCAGCAGCTGTAGACTGTGGAACCCCATTAAACGAGAACCTGGCAAGAGTACAGACAGAAGGTGGCCTGGCACAGGGAATCGGTATGGCAATGTACGAGGATGTAACCTATTCCGACCATGGCCGTGTCCATGAAAATTCCTTCATGCAGTACAAAGTACCAAGCCGTCTGGATATTGGAAAAGTCCAGGTAGAATTTGAATGCAGCTACGAGCCAACCGGCCCATTTGGCGCAAAATCCATCGGTGAGATCGTTATCAACACCCCATCTCCGGCTATTGCAAATGCAGTGTATAATGCAGTAGGCGTAAGGATCAGGGAACTGCCTATTACAGATGAGAAGATCTTTATTGGGATCATGGGTGGCCGATGAGCGCAGGGAAGAACAAGCGACGCCGAAGGCGGCATTTGTTTTTCCAAAGCCATTAACGAAGGTCCAGCCTGCGTAAGCAGGCAGTAGAGCACGTTAGTGCGGGGACCTGAGTGGACGGCTCGTGAGAGCAATAATAAAACCAGCCTTGCAGATAACGCATGAGTGCACAAAGATGCATAAATGCGGTCTGTGAGGCTATTTTTATGCAGGGGGAAAATTGTGGTGGATTTTTGGATCCCGCTATGATATACTATGGTTACATTTCTTAATCATAAAGAATAATATTTCAAAACTATGTAATGTTTAATGCGTTGCATATCTGTATTCAGGCAGCTTCAGCTAAAAATCATGGATCAAAAGCAAAAATTTAAAAGAAGTGGAAATGGTCTCAGGAAATTCTGTTTAAAAACAGGCACGGGGGTGGGGGATATTGAAATTTATAACTGGATTTTGTATAATAAATATTAGAAACTGCCCCTTTGCCTTGCAACAGCAAGAAAGGGGAGAATAAATGGGGACAAAGGACATAGAAACAGCGATATTTTTCGATGACGACAGGCGGTATGCGGATCTGTTAAATGGATATATCTTTGATGGAAAGCAGGTTATAATGGAAAAACAGCTTTATAGCCAGGATACAAGAGAAACAGGAAAATCACAAAAAGACAGTTGGGGTGTACAAAAAAGGAAAAAGATACAGCGTTTCCGTGATGGAGTAAAGAGAGTTGCGTTTGGTACATCATTTACGATCATTGCCCTGGAACACCAGGATAAGATCCACAGGGGAATGCCGGTGCGAGTGATGGTAGAAGATGCTTTGTCTTATGACCGGCAGATGAAAAAGCTGCAGAAACAAAACCGGGAGAAAGGTGTTTTAAACAAAAAAGATTATATCAGCAGTCTGACAGACACAGACGTTTTAACACCAGTTGTAACCATTGTGATCTATTATGGTGAAGAGCCGTGGAACAACAGCAAAGATATTTATGATATTTTAGCCCACAAAGATCTTCCGGAAGAGATAAAAACATTTATCAACCACTATCCGATCCATGTTTTAGATGTCCGCAGATTTACAAACGAGGAATGTTTTCAAACAGATGTGAGAGAGGTATTTGGATTTATCCGCCGTTCATTAGACAAAGAAGCAGTAAAACAATATCTGAAAGAAAGAGAAGAGCAGTTTACAAACATAGATGAAGATGCCTACGACCTGATCGCAGCCATGACAGACACCAAACAGCTGCAGATGGTCAAAGATAAGTATCGTAGTGAAGAAGGAGGAATCAATATGTGCAAAGGACTTCTTGATTGGGTGGAAGAGAGCAAAATAGAGGGAAAATCTGCCGGTGAACTGACCATCTTAAAATTAATCACCGCCATGCAACTAGATGGCCGCACCAGCGATATCACCCGTCTGTCATCAGAACCAGAGTTTTTAGAAGGAATGAAAAAGCATTATCACATCCAATAATAAAACCATTATAAGCATCTAGCGACTCAGATTTCCTTCTTGCATATAACCCTCAAACGTTGTATACTAAAACCAGTTATTCAGATTCACACCAAAACCGGGAGGAATTGCAATGATTGAGGCAACGAGCTGCGGCGGTGTGGTTATATTTCGAGGGAAGATCCTGGTCCTGTATAAGAATTACAAGAACAAATATGAGGGCTGGGTCCTGCCTAAGGGAACAGTAGAAGCTGGCGAAGAATACAAAGAAACGGCTCTTAGGGAAGTAAAAGAAGAGACCGGAGTAAGCGCTTCTATCATCAAGTACATTGGAAAGAGCCAGTACACCTTTAATACGCCCCAGGATGTGGTAGAAAAAGATGTACACTGGTATCTGATGATGGCTGACAGCTACTACAGTAAACCACAGCGGGAAGAATACTTTCTGGATTCCGGGTATTACAAATTTTACGAAGCATATCATCTGCTGAAGTTTTCCAATGAAAAGCAGATCCTTGAAAAGGCTTATAATGAATATCTGGACCTTAAAAGAAGTAATCTTTGGGGAAGCAAGAAGTATTTTTAAAAACAGAATAAGAAGAAAATAAAAACTGCTGTATACGGGAGTGATAAAACTGTATACAGCAGTTTTTGGTATATAATGTTATTCCACCAATTCCCCATTAATAAACACATACTTCACCACTCCTGAAATTTCCATAGGAGAGCCTTTGCAGATCACAAGGTCGGCGTCTTTTCCGGTTTCCAGGGAACCTACCCGGTCAGCAACACCGATGTGTTCGGCGGCGTTGATGGTGATGGCGCGCAGGGCATCATACGGATCCATACCAGCTTTCATAGCCATGCCTGCGTAAAGGGGCAGATCATGCAGCGGGGTAACAGGTGCATCGGAAATAATGGAAACATGGCAGCCAGCTTTTGCCAGGATGCCTGGAGTGGTCCAGCTTTTATTTAGCAGTTCTACTTTGGTGGCATGGCTGAAAGTAGGTCCTACAGCCAGAGGAAGGTTTTCTTTCACCAGTTCATCTACGATCAGGTGGCCTTCTGTTACATGTTCCAGAGTCAGTTTGGCGTGAAATTCCTTTGCAATGCGGATGGCAGTGAAAATATCATTTGCCTGATGTGCATGGGCTTTTAAAGGAAGTTCCCCTTTTAAAACAGGAATCAGGGATTCTGATTTTTGATCAAAAGCAGGCAGCTTGGAGACGTCATCACCGGCGGCCTCTTTTTTTACCATGTATAATGCAGCTTTCTGCAGTGCTTCCCGGATCAAAGCTGCATTGGTCATACGGGTGGACATGCGGCTGGTCATATAGCGTCGTTTTGGATTTTCACCAAAAGCACATTTCATGGCAATAGGGTATTTAAGGATCATATTATCAATACGTTTTCCCATGGGTTTCACAGCTGCGAAAGTGCCTCCAATGGCATCAGAACTTCCTGGACCTGTGGCAAAGCAGGTGATCCCGGCTTTGGCAGCCATTTCAAAGCAGGGATCCATAGGATTGATGCCGTCAATAGCCCGCAGTTGTGGCACTACTGGGTCATTCCATTCGTTGGTATCTTGTCCTGGTACGCCGTTGCCGTAGCCATCAAGACCTGTATGGCAGTGTGCCTCAACAAAACCAGGATAAATATTAAGTCCGGCAGCTTCGATCAACTGTTCATAATCATCATCAATGTGACTGGCGATCTTTAAGATCTTTCCGCCGCCTATAAGGATATCTCCTGTGAATGGCTGCGGATCAACTGCTGTGTGGATCGTTCCGTTTTTTATGCATATCATGTAAGTCTACCTCCTTAAGGATTCGATATAAAGTCATTATAACTCGGATGTACATGAAATTACAGTAAAAGAAGTGTGAGAGAGAAAAGCACGCAGCAATTCGGTATCAGCGGGGAAAAATACTTTTGATCTCAATCTCTTTTCTATGATACAGGTTATCTGTGGGGCGCATTCTATAACTTACAGTTATTAAATGTATCAATAACCACCATTTCCATTACGGCCCATCCTATGGTATACTACATATCAGTACAAAACACAGAAAAAACAAAACCCAGGCAGGGCGGCTTTAAGAAAGGAATACATATATCATGGCAAAAGGAACCATTTTTAAATTTCATAATGACCTTGATACAGATCAGATCATCGCATCACAGTATCTGCTTTTACCGAACTTAGAAGAGATGAAAGAGCATGCTTTTGAGTCTTTAGACCCGGATTTCCCTAAAAAAGTAAAACCGGGAGATTTCGTTGTAGGCGGCGAAAACTTTGGCTGTGGTTCTTCCAGAGAGCAGGCACCAGGTGTTTTAAAAGCATTAGGTGTACAGGCTATCGTTGCAAAGTCCTTTGCAAGAATTTTCTACAGAAACGCCATTAACATCGGCCTTCCTGTTATTGTCTGTAAGGAGCTGCCGGATGAGGTAAAGACCGGCGATACCATGGAACTTTCCATGTCAGATGGAACTGCCCAGGCAAATGGCAAGACCTATTCCTGCACCAAGCTGCCGGAATACATGCAGAATATTTTAAACCAGGGCGGACTGATCGCCTCATTAAACCGTGAGGAGGAATAGGAAAATGGGAATGACGATTGCAGAAAAGATCATAGCGGCAGCAGCCGGCGTAGAAAGCGTAAAACCGGGAGATATCCATACAGTAACATTAGACCGTTTAATGAGTAATGACGGTACTACACATCTGACTGTAGATATGTACCGCAATAAATTAAAAAATCCACATATTGCTGATGCAAAAAAAGTGGTATTCATCGTAGACCACAACGTACCTTCTGACTGCCCGAAAACAGCAGCATCCCAGAAGAAGATGCGTGATTTCGCAAAGGAAAATAACATTGATTTCTGGGAAGGCAAAGGTGTATGCCACCAGGTGATGATGGAAAATTATGTATGTTCCGGCGAACTGATCTTCGGTGCAGACAGCCATACCTGTTCCTATGGTGCTTTAGGTGCTTTTGGTACCGGCGTTGGATGTACGGATTTCCTTTATGGAATGGTAACTGGAAAATCCTGGGTATTGGTTCCTGAGACTGTAAAATTTAACTTAGTAGGAAAACTGCCGGAAGGTGTTTATGCAAGAGACCTGATTTTAACAATCATTGGTGAGATCGGTGCAAACGGATGTAATTACCAGGTAATGGAGTTTACCGGAGAAGGCGCAAAATCCTTAAGCATCAGTGAGCGTATGGTACTTTGCAATATGGCAGTAGAGGCAGGTGCAAAAACAGGTATTTTTGAGGCGGATGAAAAGGCATTAGAATATCTGGAAGCACATGGCAGAAAGCCAAAGGCTGTATACAAGAGTGATCCAGATGCAGTATATGCAAGAGAATATACCTTTGACTTATCCAAGGTACGTCCTGTAGCTGCAAAACCGGATTTTGTGGATAATGTAGTTCCTGCAGAAGAAGTTCGTGGAATTAAGATCGACGAAGCGTTCTTAGGCTCCTGCAACAATGGACGTATTGAAGATTTAAGAGTGGGTGCTTCTATTATCAAGGGCAAGAAAGTGGCAGAAAAGGTACGTTTCCTGGTAGTCCCTGCAAGCCAGACCGTTTACCGTCAGGCATTAAAGGAAGGCCTGATCGATATCTTCATGGAAGCAGGCGCTATTGTCATGAATCCGAACTGCAGCGTATGCTGGGGAAGCTGTCAGGGCGTGATCGGTGAAAATGAAGTCCTGATCAGTACAGGCACCAGAAACTTCAAGGGCCGTGCAGGACATCCAAGCTCTAAGGTATATTTAGGTTCTGCAGCTACGGTTACCGCTTCTGCCATTGCAGGAGAGATCGCTCTGGCTGAGGATGTGATGTAATGCGTGGTTCGTGAGTTTACGAAATAAATCAAAGATATGAGGATATAGAAAAATGGATAAAATGATAGGAAAGGTATGGGTTTTAGGAGATGATATTGATACGGATATCATTATCCCAACAGAGTACCTTGCATTAAAAACCATAGATGATATGAAACAGTACGGATTTTCTCCACTGCGCCCGGAACTGGCAGCGCAGATCAAACCGGGAGATATTATTGTTGCAGGAAAGAACTTTGGCTGTGGCTCCTCCAGAGAGCAGGCGCCGGAGATCATTAAGGCACTGGGAGTTCAGTGCGTGATCGCAAAATCCTTTGCAAGGATCTTCTTCCGCAACTCCATCAACAATGGTCTGCTTCTGATCGAGCAGCCAACTCTCTATGATGACATCAAAGAGGGAGATACCATCTCTGTTGTAATGAACGAACATGTGGATTACAATGGAAAAACATACCCAATCGCCTCTCTTCCAGAGAACCTGATGAGCATTATCCGCGCAGGAGGTCTGGTAAAGGCTATGCGCAAACTGAATGGTCTGGATTAAGAAAGAGAAGTGAGGTGTGTAAGAAATGGGAAAGACAGTAATTGAAAAGATCATAGAGCATAATACCGGCAAAGAAGTAAAGCCGGGAGATATTGTGACTGTAAATGTGGACCGTGTCATGATCCATGATATATTTATCCCTTTTGTAGCGGAAAAATTCAAGGAAATGGGCTTTGAGAAGCTTTGGGACCCGGATAAAGTGGTCCTGATCTACGACCACCTGGTACCTGCAAGCCAGTTAGATGATACCAGACATTTTCATACAGGTGATGCCTTTGCTGAAAAATACGGCATGACCCATGTACACAGAAGCGATGGTATCTGCCACCAGCTGATGACAGAAGCAGGTTATGTAAAGCCAGGTAATATTGCATTTGGTACAGACAGCCATACAACTACCTACGGCTGTGTAGGCGCATTCTCTTCCGGTATCGGCTATACAGAAATGGCAAGTATCTTAGGAACCGGAACCATGTGGATCAAGGTGCCGGAGACCATTAAAGTTGTGATTAATGGCAAGCTGCCTGAAAATGTTATGTCAAAGGATGTGATCTTACGTCTCATCGGTGATCTGGGAGCAGACGGTGCTACTTATAAAGCACTGGAATTTTCCGGAAGTGCAGTAGAGAATATGACTGTTGCCAGCCGTATGACCATTTCCAACATGGCCATTGAAGCAGGTGCCAAGTGTGCTCTGTTTACACCAGATGAAAAAACAGCAGAATATTGCGATATTATTTTAAATGATTACCAGAAGAGTCTTGTAGGAGACCAAGATGCGACCTATTGCAAGGTAATGGAATACAAGGCAGAAGATTTTGTACCGGTTATGGCATGTCCATCCCAGGTAGACAAGATCCGCAATGTCAGCGAACTGGAAGGAACAGAGATCGACCAGGTATTTATCGGTTCCTGCACCAACGGCCGTTTAGAGGACCTGGCAGCAGCTGCAGAGGTTTTAAAGGGCAAGAAAGTAGCTAACTTTGTAAAACTGATCGTAACACCTGCCAGCCGCAAGATCTACAGACAGGCAGATGAAATGGGTATCCTGGATACACTGGCAGAGGCAGGAGCTATCATCACCCATCCGGGCTGTGGACTGTGCTGCGGCAGAACCGGCGGCATCTTAACAGATGGTGAAAGAGTAGTTGCAACTAACAACCGCAACTTCTTGGGCCGTATGGGAACTTCAAAGGTACAGATCTATCTGGCTTCCCCAAGGACTGCGGCCAGCTGTGCAGTTGCGGGCAAGATCGTAAGTCCTCAGTAATAATTTAAAAGTACAGATAATAAAAGGCATATTTTCATTCTCTGAATTGATTTTGAGAGAAGAAAATATGTCTTTTTTATTTTGTATATTCAAATGTCAGGTAACAGTATACATATGGTACAATTTCAGCTGTTTAATATCTTCTTTGGATACTTTCAGCTGATTTTCCAATTCTTTGTTTTCACATAATCTGTTTTTTGAGAGTAGAAGTTTTCGTGCAATAGGCATGATCGGTCTTGTAGACAGGCCTGTAAATAAAGCCCATTTGGTTTCTGCGTTTAATGTAGGAGCCAGTATTTGTATATAGGCAGTTTCCATTTCCACATCTCGATTTTGCAGAGTGATATTTGTAACTGCATCAAAATGTTCCATGTAGCCTTTATAAGTATTTTCACAGTTCTGGTAATGATCATAATCTTCAAAGTTCATATACATCATGACCTTCGTAAGGCCATTTTCTTCCGGATGGAGTTCAAAAAGGCGTCGCCCGATCCGGTTGATCCTTCCATCGTAAACATAACCATACAAGTTTTTAACATTTCTGAAAAAAGCGGGGCATTCTTTTAAAGTGGAAGAGGATGTGGCAGTATTGGGAAAATACAGAAGGGTTTCAATATGCACCTGCAGTGCGTCGGCAATGGCATACAGAGTGTCTATATCCACGGCTATTTCACCTGATTCATATTTTGATATAGCGGACTGGCTTTTGCCAATAGCCTGAGCCAGCTGTTGGTGGGTTATTTTCCGCATTTTACGTGTACGGCGGATATTCTGTCCGATTTCTTTGCTTATTTCTGACATATGGTTTCCTTTTTTATTCCCTAAAATAATATTTTTTAACGATTTAGGATCGAGGACACAAATGATGTGCAGTTTTTCAGCTTTTATTGTCCGAAATTAATCGTGTCACGGAAAGAAAATGTTGAAATTATTATCCACAGGAATATTTTGCTTTTTTGACGGGGACTTTTCCTATTGCTATAATTTTAAACAAGACGGGGAAATAAGTCAATAAAAGTCTATAACTGCAGGCGCCGCAGATATATATAATAAGGTATTCAAGGAGAGATGTAATTATGAATTACACAAAGGAATATTTTGATTTTGATCTGGATCGTAAAAATACCCGGAGTATGAAATGGGATGACTGCAATTCAAAATTCGGCGTAGATGAATCTACAGCGATGATCCCAATGTGGATCGCAGATATGGATTTTAGGTCTCCGAAAGAAGTGATCGACGCAGTAATAGACCGCGCCAGTCTTGGATGTTATGGTTATACAACAAAACCAGATTGTTTTTATGAAACGATTATTAACTGGGTAGATTGCCGTTATCACTGGAAGATAAAAAAAGAATGGATCATTTTTACTCCAGGTGTGATTCCGGGATACACCATTACGATCCAGAATTTTACAAAGCCCGGGGACGGCATTATCGTACAGACACCGGTTTATTATCCATTTATGGATGGTGTTGTTAATAATGGGCGTAAGCTGGTTTATAATCCTCTGATAGAAAAAGAGGGAGACTGGTTCATGGATTTTGAAGATCTGGAAAGAAAAGTAAAAGATCCGGATAATAAGCTTCTGATCTTATCCAATCCTCATAATCCTGTAGGACGTGCATGGACAGCAGAAGAATTAACAAGACTGGGAGATCTCTGTGCAGAAAATGATGTTTTACTGATCTCTGATGAGATCCATGCAGACCTTATGATGAAGGGAATCACACATACAGCCGTTGGTACTCTTTCAGAAAAAATAAAAAATAATACCATTGTCCATTATGCTCCAAGCAAAACTTTTAATTTGGTCGGTCTTCAGACTGCCTATGCGGTTATTCCAAATAATGAGTTGCGCGAAAAATACATAAAAGGCTTAAATGCAAACCGTATTTTTAATATGAATTGGTTTGGTTCGGCAGCTCTGGAAGCAGCTTATGATAAAAGCGGCAATTATGTGGATGCGCTATGCGACTATGTAAATGACAACATGGATTATATGGTTCGGTATGTTCAGGAAAGACTGCCGATGCTTCACATGAAAAAATCGGAAGCAACCTATATGGTATGGGTGGATTTTCGTGGAACAGGAATGAGTACAGAGGAAATAGAATCCTTTATTGACCAGAAAGCACATATTGGTGTAGATAAAGGATCCTGGTTTGGCCCGGGTGGAGAAGGCTATCTGCGTTTTAATCTGGCATGTCCGAGGCGGATCCTTGAAAAAGCTCTTTGTCAGCTGGAAGCTGCATTAAAGCAGCTTTAACCCTATACTCCTAAAATTCTTAGTGACTTATAAAAAATATAGAAAATTGTAGAAAGTAAATACGCTTTCTATAATGAAACGAAAGATATAGTTGGGAAGGAGCTGATACAGGTGGAACTGGCAGGTGTATTGATCGCGGTACTGCTGCTGATTTTTTTGATCTATAAAAGACTGAGCTTGATCCCGGCAACACTGATCTGTGTGGCGGTACTGGCATTAACCAATGGCTTTTCTTATATGGATCTGTTTATAAATCATTACGGCGTTTCACTTGCCGGATTTGTGGGAAAATATTTTCTGGTATTTGTTACAAATGCTTTGTTTGGAAAAATAATGGAGGAAACGCTGTTAGCATCTGTATTTTCAAAAATGATCGGAAAACTTTTTGGAGATAAAAATGCTGTTTTTGGGGCAATGTTAGCAACTGCGATCCTTTCTTATGGAGGCGTCAGTGTATTTGTTATTGTATTTACCGTATATCCCATTTTTCTTGCAACATTTCGCAAGGCAGATCTTCCGGGAAAATATATTCCAGCCTGTATTATGAGCAGCTCCTGTACATTTGCCCTTTCACTGCTTCCTGGAGGAGCCCAGTTAAACAATATTATTCCTGTACAGTATTTGGGCACAACACCGGCTGCAGCTGCCGGGATCGGTCTGATCTGCTCTGCTGCGGCTATGGCATTTATATTCATATATTTTTCTTGGGAATTTAAAAAAGCAAAGCAAAGAGGAGAGCATTTTGAAATAAATCCGTCTATTAAAGAACGGATCACAAAGTTTGAAATGGATGCCGGGATTCCGGGACCATTATCAGTCCTGCCTCTTGTAATGATAATTTTACTGATCAATATTGCACAATTAGATCTTTCTTATGCAGTGCTGGCAGGAACTGGTGTGGCTCTTTTTATTGGCTGGAAAAATATTCCGGATAAACTGCGTATTATCAATGAAAGCGCAAAATTAGTAGGACCTGCTGTTATTACAACAGCTGTATCTGTTGGATTTGGCGGTGCAGTTCTTGCATGTAATGGAGCGGAGACTGTGTTAGAAGCAATATCAGCTTTGCCTGTACCGCCTAATCTTTCCTTTAGTATTGCTGCATCTTTCGCAGGAGCAATGACTGGAAATGGCGGAGGCGGAATGGATGTGGCCATGAACCTGCTTTCCGGACAATATCTGGCAGCTGGGCTTGATCCGGAGCTGATCCACCGCCTGGGAGCGGTAGCAACTGCCGGGTTCAGCTGTCTGCCCCACAACGGAATGCAGATCACGATCATGGATACATGCGGATATACAGCCGGACAATGTTATAAATATATTTTTATTTCAACGGTACTTTGTTCCGCCGGGTGTCTGCTGTTAGCAAATATAATAAGCTGTTTACTGTAATAAAAATACATAGATGAAGGAGACTGGGAATGAAAATTACAAAAATCGATCTTTTATATTGCGATCCGGTAGAAGGAGGCTGGAGACCATCTTTATGCCGTATATACACAGACGAGGGAATTTATGGAGACGGAGAAGTGGCATTATCTTATGGAGGCGCTTCACAGGCTGCATTTGCCATGTTAAAAGACATGGCAAACCGGCTGATTGGAATGAATCCTTTGGATCATGAAGTAATCTGGCAGAAACTGTATCAGGGGTGTTTCTGGAGTTACAATGGAGGTCCTATTGTATTTGGCGGTATCAGTGCCTTTGATATTGCCTTGTGGGATATTAAGGGAAAGGTGTATGGACAGCCGCTGTACCGTCTTTTAGGTGGAAAACACAGAGATACCCTGAAAGCTTATGCAAGCCAGCTGCAAAATGGCTGGGGTGTTGGAAGAAAAACAGCAAGAACACCAGCAGATTACGCGCGTCAGGCTGAAATTGCAGTAGAAAAAGGTTTTCGGGCAGTAAAATACAATTTTCTGACCTTTAAAGAAGATGAAGGAAGGTATTCCAGAACAGAGCAGACAGCTTATCTGGATCCAGAATATTTGGATTTGGCAGAAGCGAGGATCGCAGCTGTAAGAGAAGCGGTAGGTTCTAAGGTAGATATTATTTTGGAAAACCATTGTTATACAGATGCCCAGTCAGCAGTCCAGTTTGGAAATATGGCAAAGAAATATGGCATTCTCTATTATGAAGAGCCGGTAGTCCCTCACGAGGATACACTTGCTTATGTGCATCAGCAGACGGGAATTCCAGTAGCCAGCGGTGAGCGGATTTACAGCAGATGGCAGTTTAAGAAAATGTTGGATAAACAAGCCATTCAGGTGATCCAGCCGGATCTTGGAAACAGCGGTGGTGTTACAGAGGTGAAAAAAATCTGTGATATGTCCTATGTATATGAAGCCGGTGTCCAGATCCATGTATGTGGAACACCGATCGTAACAGCTGCTTCTTTACATATGGAAGCAGCACTTCCTAATTTTGTGATCCATGAATATAACGTGAATACAGAAATGCCACAGATGACATCACTTGCGCTGCATCATTACGAGCCGGTAAACGGATCATTTACAGTGCCGGAACTTCCAGGAATTGGAAATGAGATCGCACCAGAAGCATTTAAGCGTAGCCAGGTAGTTACGATCGAATAAAAGAATATTTTCCGGGGGCTGCTGTGGCAGCCCTTTTTATATTGACAGTAACTATGAAAATTAATAGTGACTAATAAAATAATCGCTAACTTGTAATAGAGGAGAAATGCATGTAAACTTGAGTACATGAAGGAATCCGGGAGGATATCGTATACACAGGAGGAACACACATCATGGAAATTACTTTTTTAGGCGTGGTATTTGCGGTTATTATAGTTCTTTTAGCCATAGGCAGACCGCTGTATCAGGCGATTGCAGGCGGAATGGTCGTAACAGCAGTGCTGTTTCATATTCCGGTAACAATAATTGGAACTAAGATAGTCAGTGTTATTACAAACTGGTCATCTTTATCTGTGTTATTATCTCTGTATCTCATTACATTTTTGCAGAAGATCCTGGAGTCACGCAGTCAGATCCGTCTGGCACAACAGGACCTGAATGGCATTTTTCATAACCGCCGCATCAATACAGCAGGAGCTGCTTTTTTTATCGGCCTGCTGCCTTCTGCGGCTTCTATGATCCTTTGTGCAGATATTGTAAAGGATGCGACAGAGGGATATTTAGATCCAAAAGAGCAGGCTTTTACAGCCAGCTGGTTCAGGCACATACCGGAAAGTGTGCTGCCTACTTATACAGCAGTACTTCTTATGTCAAATCTTTCTGGAGTGGAAATATCAGAATTTATTGTATATATGATCGTACCAGTCATTGCACTGGCAGGACTGGGATATGCGGTTTATCTGCACCGCATCCCCAATGATACCGGCACACCGGCAAGCACCAACCGGGCGGCGGATATGATACATCTTTTTCAGCATTTGTGGTCACTGATTCTTATCCTTATATTGATATTAGTGTTCCATTTACAGGTAGTAACGTCTGTTCTTGTATCCATTGCACTTTGTATTATCATTTATCGGGTAACACTGGATGAAATCAGGAAATTTATTTTTGCTGCTTTTGAAAAGAAGATGTTGGGAAATACCTTTCTTGTATTATGTCTGAAAGAACTGATCGCTCATACAGGTGTGTTATTGCTGCTGCCGGATGCTATGGCAAAACTGCCTCTGCCTACCTATCTGATTTTTGGTCTGCTATTTTTTACAGCAACTGTCATCAGTGGTTCTACTGGTGCCATTGCTATGGGAACACCGCTGGCTTTTGCGGCGATTCCGGGAGGAGCCCCTTTAATGGCATACCTTATGTGCATGGCCCATGCAGCCAGCCAGATCTCGCCTACCCATGTATGCCTGGTAGTGGCGGCTGACTATTTCCATGTAACATTAGGGGATATTGTAAAGAAGACACTGCCGATATCCATTGCGTTCTGTGTATTGATGACGTTATATTATAATGTGATAATGCTGTAAAAGCCGATCCTGTGAATGCAGGAAGATACAAGTGTGTGGGAGAGAGATATGTATAAGAGAAAAATAGAAAAAGACATCCGCTGTCCGTTAGAATACGGTCTGGAAGTATTTGGCGGAAAATGGAATTCGCGGATCATCTGTGTACTGGCTGCTATGAAGATCCTGCGTTACAGTGAATTGCGCAAGGAGATGGGGAATATTACAGATGCAGTTCTGGCATCAGCATTAAAAGAGCTGATCGCAAATGGTATTGTAAAACGCCAGTCCTATGATGAGATTCCTCCAAGAGTGGAATACAGCCTTACAGAAAAAGGACAGTCAGTAGTCCCTATTTTGCAAAGCATATGCCACTGGGCCGGTGTGTTCTATAAAGAAGATAGCGAGAACGAAATGATCCAGTGTAAGAAGTGTGATTATAGATAGTACGGTGAAAAATAGAATAATAGCATGAAATGCAAGTTAAAAGGGTTAAAAGTCTGCGGAAAAACTGACTTTTAACCCTTTTAACATTTGAGTAAAATAAAAATGCAGGAATCATTAAATCTAAGGCTCTTTTATTGTAACAAAAGATAAAACAAATGAAAATGGGGATAGTAGCTAAAAAATAAAGGGTATATCTGTGCAAAATTATGATAAAAAGTTAAATGACTCTGAAACATTGACGGTTAAAAAAGAACAGATATAATAAAAACAGAACGTTAATAACGAAGTTAAATAAGTTAAAAATAGTTAAAAAGGAGGACGAGATGTTTCAAAGATTATTTGGAAAAAAAGAAGAAGCACAGGCCTATGGTTCAGGTGAAGGAAAAAAGATTGGTCTGGTGAATGTAGACCTGCGTGATGGGCAGCAGTCACTTTTGGCAACAAGAATACGGACGGAGGAAGTTGTCCCGATCCTTGGAAAGATGGATCAGGTAGGATATGAAGCTATTGAGTGCTGGGGCGGCGCAACTTTTGATGCATGCATCCGTTTTGTATTTGATGATCCCTGGGAGCGTCTTCGTACTTATAAAGCTGCATTTAAGAAAACTCCTCTGCGTATGTTGCTGCGTGGACAGAACCTGGTAGGTTACCAGCAGTATCCGGATGATATTGTAGAAAAATTTGTAGAACTGGCAGTAAAGAATGGCATTGATATTTTTGAAGTATTTGATGGCTTAAATGATACGAGAAATACAGAAACAGCTATTCGTGCCATCAAAAAATATGGTAAGCATGTAGCTGCCTGTCTGGCAGTATGTAAAAGTCCGGTCCACACACCGCAGCTTTATATCCAGTATGCTAAAAATTACATGGCAATTGGTGCAGATTCCATTTATCTGGAAGATATGGCAGGCATGTTTAAGCCGGCAGAGATTTTTGAGCTTGTAAAAGAAATGAAGAAGGCACTGCCCATTCCGATCTATTTTCATGGACACTGCGGTGGTGGAATGATGGATCTGGAATATTGGGAAGCTATCAGGGCTGGCGTGTCTGCTGTAGATGTGGCAACATCAGCTTTGGCATGGGGAACATCCCTTCCACCTGCTGAAACATTTGCAGCAGCTTTAAAGGGAACCTGTTACGATCCTCAGCTGGATCTGGAATTGTTGGAGGAGATCAATAATTTCTTTATGGAGATCCGTAAACGCCATGCAGATACATTAAGCAGCTTTGTAGGAGTAGACAGCGGTATCAGCCGCCATCAGATTCCTGGAGGCATGATGTCTAATCTGGAGAGCCAGTTAAAAGGTATGGGAGCTTATGAAAAGATGCCTCAGATCCTGGAGGAAGTATATAAGGTAAGAGCTGATCTGGGATATCCGCCGCTTGCTACACCATTCGCCCAGATGGTTGGTTCACAGGCAACCTTTAATGTAATGACAGGTGAACGGTATAAGATCATGCCAAGAGAAGTCCATGACTATGTAAAAGGCAAATATGGAAAAGCTCCGGGACCGTTAAGTGAGGAGCTGATCACAAAATCAGGGGAAAAGGCTTATTCTATTACCTGTCGTCCGGGAGATCTTCTGGAACCTGGTTGGGAGAAGGGAAGAGCAGCTGCCTATGCATCAGGACTTGCAGCCAATGATGAAGATGCTTTGATCTATATTATGTTCCCGTCCATTGGGGAAGAATTTTTAAAGAAAAAATACGGTAAATAAAAAGAAAGGTTTGATGGGTATAAAATATGAAGAGAGATAAATATCTGATCATTAATACAGGATCAACATCCACTAAGATCACCATATTTAATGAGGCTGGGGAGAAAATTCTGGATCAGAATGTAACCCACTCAGCAGAAGAGATCGGAAAATACAAGGATGTACAGGACCAGTATGATTTCCGCTGTGAAAATCTTCTTGCAGCGCTGAAAGACTATGGTTTTTCCCTGGAGGAAATGCACGCTATCGGAGCCCGCTGCGGTGCATTGATCCCTGTTTATGAAGGTGGGATTTTCCTGATAGACGATTATATGTGCCAGGCTTTGATTGATACACCGGTCCGTCATGCAGCTAATTTAGGAGCCCAGATCGCAAAGAAATTCGCTGACAGCCAGGGAATCAAGGCTTATATTGCAGATCCGGATGTATTGGATGAAATGACACCTATCGCCCGTATCACTGGTTTAAAAGGCGTAGAGAGAAGCGCCCAGTGGCATGGTTTAAGCTCCAAAGCAGTTGTCAGAAAGATTGCAGCGGAAATGGGGAAGAAAAGCAATGAGATTACAGCAATAGTTCTTCATATTGGTGGAGGGATCAGCGTTGCTCTTCATGTAAATGGAAGAACGGTAGATGTAAATAACTGTATGCATGGGGATGGACCTTTTTCTCCGGAGCGCGCAGGTCTTCTGCCAACCATCGAGGTGATGAACCTGATCTTTAAGAAAGGAATGAATGAGGAACAGGTAAGAAAAGAATTGGTAGGAAAAGGTGGACTTGTAAGCCACTTAGGAACCAATGATGCAAGAGAAGTAGAGAAAATGATCGCCTCCGGTGATAAATATGCAAAGCTGGTATATGAGGCAATGGCCTACAATTTTGCAAAGCATATTGGTGCTCTTGCAGCAGCTGCAAAAGGAAAGGTAGATGCCATTGGTATTACCGGAGGTCTGGCTTATTCTGATATGTTAATGGGATGGTTAAAGGAATATATCTCTTTCCTTGCGCCAATCTACATTTACCCGGGTGAGTGTGAAATGGAATCTATTTACAGCCAGGTTAAGGCGGTAGAAGAAGGAAGAGAACAATATAAGATTTACAGAAAAAAGCCACGCCCTGAAGAATAATTCTTATGATAGAATTGCGAGAGTGTAAAGCACACAGTATGTTGCCCGGTAACTTCATTTTATGAAAATTACCGGGCAATGTTGTCTGAAATATTATACTCAGAAAGAACTGCGCAGACGGATCTGGACGGAAAGCTCTAGCTGGGAAGGCATTGTGATGTGGTTCTTCAGGATATCGATCACCAGCTGCATGCCGGAATAAGCCAGCGCGGAAGTGGAAATATCAATTACGGATAGTGGTGGTTCACTATATTTTGTCAGTTCTGGCCGTTCAAATCCAAAGCTTAGTACACCGCACTGGTCGGGAACGGATACCTTGTGTGCCCGAAGGGTACGCAGTACGCCGAAAGCCAGGGAATCAGAACTTGTAAAGATCAGAGGCGGGCGATTAGGAAGAGAAAGATACTCTTTAGCAGCAGCTTCGCCATGGGAAATAGAATCGTTAGTAATGATCTGGAATTCGTTGGGAAGCTGTATGCCCCGCTCCCTGCAGGAACGGATCAGCTCTGTAAAACGGGAATTAATAGCCATATAAGGTGACTGGTCACGAATGATACACATGGAAGAATATCCTTTTTCCTGGATCAGCTGTGCCGTCTGTTCCCCGACTTTTGTACTGTCAATATAGACGCAGTGACAGAAATTCACTTTTCGGTTTACCAGTACAATGGGAATCTGTGGTGTGATGGATTCTAAAAACTGTATATCTGCTGCAGAAGCACTGACGATCATTGCCGCATGGTATTGATTGCCGCAAAGTGCCCGTTTATGTCTGTAAAGTTCGTCGATAGAATACGGCCGTATTACAAAATCAAAGGGGGAATCCGGTGACAGTTCATTGGCTGCATTCTGGATTCCTGTAAGAAGAGGTCCGAGGAGATAGCGTTTAAAGCTGATGGACCAGAAAATCAATACGGTTTTGGTTGAAGTATGGGTGGATGTTACTTCTTCTTTTTCTTCATGGGAAGGCGGTTCATAACCTGTATCAGCCAATGCCTGTTCGATTTTACGTTGGGTTTCTCTGGAAATGCGTCCTTTTGATTTTCCATTTACATACAAGGAAACGGCGGCAATGGAAACACCTGCCAGCTGTGCCACATCTTTTAATTTTGCCATGGTAGAAAAATCCTTTCATAAATTAACTCCCTTTATTATAGCATATCTGGAATAAAAGTAAAATGAAAATGCGATAAGATAAAATGAGTTAAAAATGCAATGCAAATTTGTCGCTATACCTAAAAATCAACAGGGAAATTTGTGAAAATCATGGTAAAAAGTTAAATGGCTCAGAAATATTGACGTTAAAAAGAATTAAATGTATAGTAAAAACATAGGTCAAACAAGTTAAAAACATGGAGGAAGAATATGAGAGAGGAAAATGAAGAACGTTTAAAAGCGGGACGCGCCGCCCTGGAAAAAGTAAAAGAATTAAGAGGTGGTAGCGTTATTTCTACTCATAAGCGTATGGCTAATGATCCGGAACTTCTGGAAGCATTTGCGTACAATTTTGAACATTGTAAATCAGGTCTTAAAAAACTGGAACCAAAAACAGTTGAACTGTTGCTTCTGGCTCTGGGATGTGCAAAAGGAAAGAAAACAACCATCCGTGTTCACGGAAACCTGGCACATCAGAAAGGAGCTTCTGTAGAAGAAATATGTGAGGTGCTCAGACTGGTTATGTTTTACTGTGGAGCCAGTGCGGTACTGGATCTGGATGAGATCTTGGATGAGATCGATTTTGAATAAATAAACTTTAACAAAAACAAAAACAGGAGGAAAACAAACAATGGAACATGTGATGAAAACAATGGACGGAAATGAAGCAGCAGCTTATTCAGCCTATGCATTTACAGAAGTTGCTACTATTTATCCGATCACTCCTTCTTCACCTATGGCAGAGCATACAGATGTATGGGCTGCAAATGGAAAGAAAAACATTTTTGGACAGCCTGTAAGACTGGTAGAGATGCAGTCTGAGGCAGGTGCTGCTGCAGCAATGCAGGGATCTCTGGAAACAGGAGCATTAGCAACCAGCTACACATCTTCACAGGGCTTACTTTTAATGATCCCTCCAATGTTCCGTATTGCAGGACAGCTTCATCCAGGTGTTCTTCATGTAAGTGCCCGTTCCGTAGGAACCAATACCATATCTATTTACGGAGAACATTCTGATATTTACGCCTGTCGTCAGACCGGTTTTGCTATGGTAGCAAGTGTTACAGTCCAGGAAGTTATGGATCTGGCTGGTATTTCTCATTTATCAGCAATCAAGGGAAGCGTTCCATTCCTTCATTTTTTTGATGGTTTCCGTACTTCCCATGAATTACAGAAGATCGAAGTAGTTGATTATGACATCTATAAAGAACTGGTAGATAAGGATGCGGTCAGAAGATTCAGAAAACGTTCTTTAAATCCAGAACGCCCGATCATGCGAAGCGGTGCAGGAAGTACAGAAACCTATTTCCAGCAGAGAGAAGCTTCTAACCCATATTATGATGCGATCCCGGACATTGTAAATGACTATATGGAAAAGATGGGTGAGAAAACAGGCCGTCATTATCAGCCATTTATGTATTATGGAGCAGAGGATGCAGAAGAAGTCATCGTGGCAATGGGATCTGTATCTGGCGCTGTAAAAGAAACTGTAGATTACCTGAATGCGCAGGGAAGAAAAGTTGGCTTTATGCAGGTGATCCTGTATCGCCCATTCTCTGCAAAATATTTCTTATCTGTTCTGCCAAAAACTGTAAAGAAGATTGCAGTATTAGACCGTACAAAAGAGCCTGGAGCCCTGGGTGAGCCGTTATATCTGGATGTATGCAGCGTGATCAATGAAGCAAATGTGCATCCACAGGTCATTGGCGGACGTTATGGACTTTCCATTAAGGATACTACTCCGGCACAGATCGTTGCTGTATTTGACGAGCTGGATAAGGAAGAGCCTAAGAACCACTTTACAGTAGGTATCAATGATGACCTTACCTTTACTTCTCTTCCAGTAGGAGATGAAATCCAGGTAACAGCACCAGGCACTGTAAGCTGTAAGTTCTGGGGTCTTGGATCCGATGGTACTGTTGGTGCAAATAAGAATTCCATTAAGATCATTGGTGACCATACAGATAAGTATGTACAGGCATATTTTGAATATGACGCAAAGAAATCCGGTGGTGTAACCCGTTCCCATCTGCGTTTTGGAGATCAGCCGATCATTGGAAGTTACCTGGTAAAGCATGCTGATTTTGTAGCATGTCATACACAGGCTTACATGGAAAAATATGACATTGTAAATGAAGTAAAGCCAGGTGGAACCTTCCTGTTAAACTGCCAGTGGACACCAGATGAACTGGATGAGAAGCTGCCGGCAGCAGTGAGAAAGACTATTGCAGAAAGAAATATCCATTTTTACATTATCAATGCAGTAAAGATCGGTAAAGAGATCGGACTTGGAAACCGTACCAACGCAGTTTTACAGTCTGCCTTCTTTAAACTGGCAAATATCATTCCGATCGATGATGCCATCCATTATATGAAGGAAGCTATTAAGAAAACCTATGGCAAGAAAGGCGAAAAAGTAGTTTCCATGAATGAACAGGCAGTAGACAGAGGCTGCAATGAGCTTGTTAAGATTGAAGTTCCGGAAAGCTGGAAGAATCTTGAAATTCCTCAGGAAGCAGCAGATGAGAATCTGCCGGAATACATGCGTACTATTGGTAATGCCATGAACCACTTAAGAGGTGATTCCCTTCCGGTCAGCGCTTTTAAAGACAGCCCTGACGGAACCATGCCTGTAGGAACTTCCAAGTATGATAAGCGTGGCGTAGCAGTTGATGTACCTGTATGGAACCCAGATAAATGTATCCAGTGTAACCAGTGTTCTCTAGTATGCCCTCATGCAGCTATCCGCCCATTCCTTCTTACAGAAGAAGAGTCAAAGAAAGCACCAGCCGGATTTAAGCAGATGGATGCCAAAGGAAAAGGAATGGAAGGCCTTAAATTTGCCATTCAGGTAGATCCGTTAGACTGTCTTGGCTGCGGTGTCTGCGTTAATGCATGTCCTGCTAAAGAAAAAGCGCTGGAAATGTCATCTTTAGAGTCCCAGATGCCAGAAGCAGAAAACTGGGAATATGCAATGACTTTAAGTACCAAGAAAAATCCTGCAGATAAGTTTTCTGTAAAGGGAAGCCAGTTTGAACAGCCATTACTGGAATTCTCAGGAGCCTGCGCAGGCTGTGGTGAAGCTGCTTATATGAAGTTAGCCACCCAGTTATTTGGCGACCGTATGATCGTTGCAAATGCAACTGGATGTACACAGGCCTGGGGCTTTGTAGCACCAAGTCTTCCATACACCACAAACGGTGAAGGCTGCGGACCTGCACTTTCCAACTCCTTATTTGAGAATAATGCAGAGTTTTCTTTAGGTATGTGTCTGGCTGTAGAGCAGCAGAGAACTCATATTAAGATGGATGTAGAAGCTCTTGCAGAAAAGATCACAGACGGTGCTTTAAAAGAAGCTGCTGAAAAATGGTTAGAGGCATTTGACTCCAATGAAGAAAGCAAACCGGCTTCCAGAAAGTTAGCTGCAGCACTGGCTGATACCCAGTTAGAGGGAGAGGCTCAGGAACTGAAAGAAGCGATCCTTGCAGCAAAAGAGCATTTAAGTAAGAAATCCATGTGGATGTACGGCGGTGATGGCTGGGCTTATGATATTGGCTACGGCGGTCTGGATCATGTGATCGCAACAGGAGAAGATGTAAATATCCTGGTTGTAGATACAGAAGTTTATTCCAATACAGGCGGCCAGGCTTCTAAGGCAACCCAGAAGGGCGCAGTTGCTCCATTTGCAGCTTCCGGTAAGAAGATGAAGAAGAAAGACTTAGGTCTGATGGCTATGCAGTATGGCTATGTATATGTAGCACAGGTAGCTTTAGGCGCAAATCCTGCACAGCTTTTAAAGGTTATGAAGGAAGCAGAAAGCTATAAGGGACCGTCCCTGATTATTGCATATGCTCCATGTATCAACCATGGTGTTCCAGGTGGTATGGGCTGCACCCAGTTAGAAGCGAAGAAGGCAGTAGAATCCGGTTACTGGTATCTGTACCGCTTCGATCCAAGAAGAAAAGAAGCTGGTTTAAATCCATTTGTCCTGGATTCCAAAGAGCCAAACTTCCAGTTAAAAGAATTTATGATGGGCGAAGTCCGTTTCGCAGCTCTTACAAGAACCTTTAAGGATGAAGCAGACCGTCTTTTAAAAGAAGCAGAAAAAGATGCCAAAGAAAAGTATATGCGCTATAAAAAGATGGCAGACGAGCAGTAAACAGGAGGCAATATGAAATCATTTACACAGGTATATGAAAAACTCCGTTCAAAAAAAGGACTCAGGATCGCTGTTGCAGCGGCAGCAGATGAACCGGTCTTAGAGGCAGTACGTGATGCTGCCTCTCTGGGAGTTGAAATGGCTTATCTTGCAGGTGATGAGGAAAAGATACGTGAGCTGGCAGAAAAAGTAGGGATCGACATGGAAAAAGTAGAGATCATCCATGAGCCGGATCCGAAAAAAGCAGCTCTTAAGGCAGTAAGCCTTGTACATGAAGGAAAAGCTTCTGTACTGATGAAAGGTCTCGTAAGTTCTGCCGATTTCCTCAGAGCTGTTTTAAACAAAGAGGTAGGATTACGGACCGGTAAGACTTTAAGCTCTGTAACGGTACTGAAAACGGAAAAAATGGACCGTTTTGTGATCATGACAGATGGCGGTATGAATATGTACCCGACTCTGGAAGAAAAAGTGCATATCCTGGAAAATACAGTTCCTGTATGTAAGGCTCTTGAAATTGAAGATCCGAAAGCTGCAGCTGTATGTGCGGTAGAAGTAGTAAATCCGGCTATGCAGGCTACTTTAGATGCAGCTACTCTGGCAGTTATGAGCCAGAGAGGACAGATCAAGGGAATTACAGTAGACGGACCACTGGGAATGGATAATGCCTTAAGTGAAGAGGCAGCAAAACATAAGGGTATCACCAGTCCGGTTGCAGGAAAGGCCGATGTAGTGCTGATGCCGGATATTGAAGCTGGAAATATCATGTACAAGACTCTGGTTTATATGGGGGATGTACAAACAGGTTCCCTGATCATGGGTGCAGCGGCTCCTATTGTTATGACTTCCAGGGCAGATTCACCAGAAACAAAGCTTAACAGTCTGGCTGTTGCTTTATTGATCAACTAAAGAAATGTGTCCATTCAGAATGCTGCCACGTTCTGAATGGGCATAAATAAAAAATAAAGGGGTAAAAAAATGAAAGACGCAAAAATTATAGGGATTCCGCTTCCGCTGTATCTGGCAATCGGTGTACTGCTGACAGTAGCAATGTATGTGGGTGCACTTCCGGGAGATTTTACAGGTGCTTTCGCTATAGCTGTTTACTGGGGCTCACTTTTTATGTGGCTGGGTGCTAAGATCCCTATTGTAAATACTTATATGGGTGGACAGATCCTGCTGCCTTTAGTAGCATGTTCTTTAATGTCAAAGTATGGATTTTTCCCGGAAACAACTGTAAAGACTGTAAAAACGCTTATGGGCGGTGGTTTTCAGAATTTGTATATTGCAGCACTGATCACTGGTTCCATTCTTACTATGGATAAGCATTCCCTGATCAAATCAGTTGCAAAGTATCTTCCTTGTATCCTTGTTTCCCAGATCTGCTCCATCCTTGCTATTGTTGGAGCTACATTCCTAGTAAGAAAAGATATTTTTGACGGACTTTTCATGGTAGGCCTTCCATGTATGGCAGGTGGTTCCGGCGCAGCAATGACCACACTTCCTACTATGTATGCAAGTATTTTAGGACTGGATTTTGACCAGTTATCTTCTTCTCTGATGGCAGTGCTTATGGTTGCAAATATCCTGGCTATTGTTTTTGCAGCGATCATGGATAAGATCGGTAAGGCACATCCGGCATGGAGTGGTGAAGGAAACCTGTTAATGGAATCTGGACAGGCAGTAAAGGAAGACGTTGCTGAGACAAAAGAAGCAAAGAAAAATGGTGTAGATATTGCAAGCTTTGGCGCAGGTCTTTTGATCACGGTTGTTGTATATACCTGCGGCAGCCTGGTTGCACACATTCCGGGACTTAGCAAAATCCATATGCTGGCATGGACCATTATTATTGCATGTATTTTAAAGCTGACAAGCATTTTACCTAAGAATGTAGAAACATCTGTAAATAATTATTTTAACTATATGATGAAGAATCTGCTGTGCGTAGTAGCTGGTGGTATTGGTATTGCTTCCTTTGATATTACATCTGCAGCAGCAGCTTTGGCAAATCCGGCCAATATTTTTATCGTAATAGTAGGAGTTCTGGCAGCAACGATTTCCGCTATGATCATAGGAAGAATGTTAGGACTTTATCCAATTGAAACTGGTATCTCTGTAGGTTTATGTTCCTGCAACATCGGTGGTTCCGGAGACCTGGCAGTATTAATGGCAGCAAACAGAATGAACCTTCTGCCTTTTGCATCCATCTCCACACGTATCGGAGGCGCATTGATGTTAGTTTGGATCAGTCTTCTGATGCCTATGTTTGTGAAATAAAACAGGAAGGTGAATAGATATGACATTTAAAGAATTTGTAGAAGCCAGACCAGAAGAAAAAGCTGATCTGCCTGTAGACCTGTTGATCATCAACGATAATATTTCAATTGAAACTGTAAAAAAAATGCGGGAAGCAAAAGTATTTGATGCTTCTAAAACTGTGATCCTTGCAGATCAGACTGTACCTCCTAACTCAATTGAAGCTTCTGCTTTGTGGCGTCAGCTGATGAAACTGTCAGATGAGCAGAACATTCCTATGTTAGCAGGAAAAGTACGTACTGCCGTATATGTAGCAGAGCATGTAACAGCAGGACAGATCGCAGCAGGATTGAATAAAGAAGTTCTGGCAGCTGGTGCCAAAGGTGCAGCAGGAATCAGCGTGGCAGATGAAAATGAATTGCTTTCTGTATTTGAAACAGGTACTCTGCATACAACTGTACCTCATCGTGTACGTGTCTGCTTTAAGAAGGCAGATGGTGTAAACTGCTTTAAGAGCGCAGCTCTCCGCCTGGCAGCTGTAATGGACGATGAGTGTCCTAAGGGTAAGATCGCAGTTTTAGACGGAGATATCTGGAATCTGCCAGAAGAGGGACGTACAGACGGACTGATCAGCTTTATTATGTTTTTAGCGGCACAGGGAGTAACCAGTGCAGTGGCAGCCAAGGGTCTGGATGCAGAAAAAGAAGTATATGTCAGCTTAAGACAGGAAGCGCTGGCAGCACTGAAAAACAGCTTTGATCATATTGTGCCTGTAAATGAGATGGAGCCTGAAAAGGTAAATGTTGTATTCATCGGCGGCAGTACAGGCGGTACTTTTGATAAGATTGAAAGACTGGCACAGGCGGTAAAAGGAAAGAAGATCGCTTATGGACTTCGTTTAACAGTATCTCCTGCATCTATAGATGTTTACAGCCAGATCGCTGCAAAGGGATATATTGGAGATATTATGGATGCAGGCGGTCTGGTACTGAATCAGTGTGCAGATCCTGAGATCCAGGGCAGAGTAGGTATGGGAGAGACCATGGTTTCTAATGACTGGAAGAATATGCCAGGTTATGCAGGTTATGAAGATTCCCAGACTATTCTTACAGATACCACAACTGCCATCCAGGCTGCTTTAACAGGTCAGATCGGAAAGAAAGAAGAAAAGCTGGAAGAAGAGATGCAGGAAAATAAGCCTGTTATCATCGAAGGCAGATGCTGGAAATTTGGAGATGACATTGATACCGATATTATCATCCCGACCCAGTGGGTATGTGTACCTATGGAAGAGATGAAGCACCATGCATTTGAACCTTTAAGACCAGAACTGGCAGATCAGTTAAGGGATGGTGATATTCTGGTGGCCGGTGACAACTTTGGTTGTGGTTCTTCTCGTGAAATGGCAGCAGAGGTTATCAAGGAAAATGGTGTCCGCTGCATTATAGCTAAATCTTTTGCCCGTATTTTCTTCCGTAATGCGATCAACAACGGAATCCTTCTGATTGAATGCCCGGCTCTTCCAGATGAGGTAAAAGAAGGAGATGTGGTACGTGTGGAACTGAATAAAGAAATCACATGTAATGGAAAAGTTTACCCTATCGGAAAGATCCATCAGAATCTTTATGAGATCATCGCAGATGGTGGTCTGGTAAAACACATTGAAAATAGAGTAGAACGGGGAGAATTATAGGAGGTACGGCTATGGGATACACTCTGGCAGAAAAAATCATTATGAAACATACCGGGGATACGCATCTGGTTCCCGGAGATCTGGTGATCGTTGAACCTGATTTTGTAATTGTTCATGATATTTATACAGAATCACTTTATAAGAAATTTAAAGAAATGGGTCTGAAAAAGGTATGGAATCCAGATAAGATCGGCATTATCCATGATCATCTGATGCCTGCATGTCTTCAGAGAGATCCGGAAAACTTAAAAGTAGGCTATGAACTGGTAAAAGATCTGGGAATCCGTCATTTCCATCCTACCGGTGGTATTGTACATCGTCTGGTTCCTGAGCGGGGATATGCTAAACCAGGACAGATCGTTTATGTAACAGATTCCCATACTACAACTTATGGCGGTGTCGGCTGTTTTTCAACTGGTATCGGCCATACAGAAATGGCTGCTATCTGGGGAACAGGAACCATGTGGATGCGCGTTCCAAGTGCCATTAAGATTCAGATCGAAGGAAAACTTCCGCCTTATGTATCAGGAAAAGATATTATTTTAAGAGTTTTAGGAGATCTGACTGCATCTGGCGGTACTTACAAATCCCTGGAATTTATGGGAAGCGCCATTGATGATTTAAGTGTTGCAGACCGTCTGTGTATTGCAAATATGGGTGTAGAGTGCGGTGCCAAGGCAGCTTTATTTGCAGCAGACGAAAAGACCTGTGAGTACAGCGGAGTCAAGATGGAAGACGTAGCATGGGTGAAGGCAGATGAAGATGCCAACTATGAGAGAACTTTATTCTACAAGGCAGAGGAATTAGAGCCAGTATTATCCTGTCCTCCATATGTAGATAATGTACATCCTTTAAGTGAAGTAGAAGGAACTCACGTAGACCAGGTATTTTTAGGATCCTGTACAAACGGCAGTTTCGAAGATTTAAAGATAGCAGCAGACATTCTTAAAGGACGTAAGGCTGCGCCTCATGTAAAATTTGTTGTAACTCCTGCAACCTTAAAGGTAGTAAAGGAAGCAGAAGCAGCAGGCATTTTAAACATCTTTACAGAAGCAGGTGCTATGATCACACCTCCTTACTGTTCCTTCTGCGAAGGCCGCAGCATGGCTCTTCTGGATGAAGGCGAGGTATGCTTAGGAACCAACAACCGTAATTTCTTAGGAAGAAACGGTTCTCCAAAAGCACAGGTTTATCTGTCTTCACCAGCGATCGCAGCTGCATCTGTGATCACAGGAAAGATTACACATCCAGATCACATTTAAGTAACTGAAAGGTTGTAAAATACCAGAACGTAAAAGGTCCTGATTTTATAAACGGTTACAGTTTGGCCATGACATCTTCTTGTTTCCATATTTATGAAAACAAGAAGCATGGTAGGTTCACCATATGCTGATTTGGATGAAAAAGTGCTTATACAAGCAAGCTTGCCACACACTTTCTCATGCAAACCAGCGCATGGCTGAACTGTAACTACAAATTCAATACAGAAAAGATTGCCAAATCTTGAAAACAGAGCTGTGAGAACGTCTGGGGACCGGGCGGCAGCTCTGTTTTTATATAATAATAATGTTCTCATAAAATCAGGCACAGAAAGATTTCGGGAGAACATAATATTTTTCAGGAGGTACGAACATGGAAATGAACATAGCTGTGATTCCGGGAGATGGCATTGGTCCTGAGATTACTACGGCAGCGATTATAGTCCTGGAAGCAATAGCCGAAAAATATGGTCATGTGTTAAATTTACAATATGTAAAGGCCTGTTCACAGTCAGTAGAAGAATCAGGGGAACCACTTCCAAAGGAAGCATTGGAGACCTGTTTACAGGCAGATGCAGTTCTTCTTGGAAATACAGGCCTGGAAAAATATAAAAATCTGCCTTTGTCAAAACGGCCGGAATATGCACTTTTAAAATTAAGAAAAGAACTGAAAGTAACGACAAATATACGGCCTGTGCATGTGTATCCAGAGTTGAAGCTACTTTCTCCTTTAAATCAAAATGCTCTTTCAAAAGGGCTTGATTATCTTTTTGTCCGTGACATAGCAGGAGGCGTCCTTTGCTCAGATCAGGTAAAGGGTGAAGGAGAAAATGGACCAGAGGCGTATGAATATGAATATTATAATCAGAAAATCGTAGAAGAAACAGCTGGTTTTGCCTTTGAGTTAGCAAAAGCCCGCAAAGGAAAAGTGGTAAGCCTGGATAAGGCTAATGTATTGGGAAGTTCCCGGTTGTGGAGAAAAACAGTAACTGAGATAGGAAAGGAATATCCGGAAGTAGAATTAACCCATGAATATATTGATTCTGCGGCATTAAAACTGATTCGTATGCCATGGTATTATGATGTGATCCTTACATCTAATCTTTTTGGGGATATCATATCAGACGAAGGAACGGGACTTACCGGTACAGCTGGCCTGTTTGGTTCAGCTGAACTGGCTGCATCAGGAAAGGGATTATATACACCGAACCAGCTTCATTATCCAGATGAATCAGTGATCGGCCAGCAAAAAGTCAGCCCGGTTGGAATGATCATGGCTTTGGCATTAATGCTTCGGTGTACATTTCATCTGGAACAAGAAGCGGCAGCTATTGAAAAAGCAGTAGAAAAAGTATTGGAACAAAAATTTATTACAGAAGATATGTATTATAAGGGAGCGAAAAAAGTAAAAACACAGGAATTTGGGTTTAACGTTGCACGTATAATGAAAATGTAGTATATTTGAATGGCAAGTGGAAGAAAATTGCCACAAAAGCAGGTGCATGAAGGACACCGGGAGAACATAAAGATATGGGAGGACCAGGTAAATGAACATCACAGGAAAAGGTATGAAATTCAGATGGCTGAACAATGCAGGCTTTGAAATGGAGTTATCCAGCGGAAAACATCTTTTAGTAGATCCATGGTTAGACGAGGCACAGATCTATCCCATCAGTATTAATGAGATCGAACGGGCAGATTATGTTCTTCTCACCCATACACATGACGATCATTCAGACAGCATCGGACGGATCCAGAAGCGCTTCCCACAGGCAGCTATTTTTGTGGGGGATCTGTCTGCGGAAGCATTGTGTAAGGAATATGACCTGAATGTAGAGCGTCTGTTCCGTATCCGTGGCGGGGAAGAATATGAATTTGATGATGTGAAGATCGAAGTGATCTCTGCCAGACATACAGAGTCCAAAGGCGGAAATTACTGGGATAGAGGTTACTGCATTCAGAAGGACGGAAGCAGAAGAGAAACTATGTGGTATGGTTCCCTGGAAATGTACAACTTCCGCATTACCGATGTTAATGGATACAGAGCCGTTGTCTGGGGTGGAATGACCACAGAGGAGCAGATCCACCGCATGGAAAAATACAGTGGAAATGAGATCGCATTTATGCATGTCAGCCCAAAACAGGATCACCAGATGTTTGCAAGACTGGTGCAGGCTATTAATCCCAAGGCAGTTATTCCACATCACTATGATATCTGGGAAACCTTGTTTGCAGCAAAGCCAGAGTTATTAGCAGATATGAAACTTCCGGCAGATAAAGTCAATGCAGAAGGTGTTCTGGATGTGATCCGCCAGAATATCAAAGAAAACTGTCCGGATGTGGCATTCTTTATCCCGGAGCATCATAAATGGTATCAGTTTGGCTATGGGATCATGGAAGCATAAGGAAAATCTGGCAGACAGGATCTGGAAAATTGTGGTATACTTATAAATACGTCCCGAATATGCGGGGGAAAAGAAGGAGTATAACATGAGTACATTTTGGATCCTGTTAGAACAGATGGAACTATTTGTAATTTACATTCTGGCAGGTGTGATACTGGTAAAAAGCAGGTTGTTTAACAGGGAGACCTTACAGCCTATATCAAAATTTGTCTTAAGAATGGGACTTCCATTGCTGATCTTTACGAATATTATCAATGGGGTAGAGCGAAATGTTCTGCTGAGTTCCGGTTCTGTTCTGATGTTAGCATTTCTGTTTTATGTTGCCATGTTTTTTATCAGTATGGGGATCGCACGGATATTTCACGTAAAAGGAAAAACGGCGCAGATCTATCAGACCATGAGCATGTTTGGAAATATCGGATTTATGGGGATCCCCATTATCACCAGTATTTATCCGGAAAACGGCATTTTGTACGTGTCGGTATTTTCCATTGTTGACCAGCTGTTTTTATGGACCCTGGGAGTAAAACTGACAGCTCCGGAAGGAGAAGGAAAATTTGATCTGAAGAAACTGGTCAATCCGGCATCCATTGGAATTATAGTGGCGCTCTTTATGATCCTTACAGGGCTTAAATTGCCTACATTGTTAAATACAGGACTTCAAAAGATCGGTTCTACAGCAACGCCTCTTGCAATGATCTATCTGGGCGGAATCTTTGCCTGTGTTCCTATGAAAAACGGGCTGCGCAGGGGCGAACTGTACGGGATCGTATTTGCAAAAATGCTGCTTGTCCCTATGATCATGTATGGTATGATGGGGGCTTTTGGAATAGCAGGGGATGTAAGACTGACGATCGCACTGATCGCAGGAATGCCTGTTATGGCGTCTATAGCGATGATGGTAACGTCCTCTGACAGTGAATATGCCATGGGAGGGATCTTTATCACCACGATCTGTTCTCTGGTCACACTGCCGCTTGTATGTCTGATCTTACAATAAGTTTTCACAATATATTTACGTTACAAAACGAATAAAATATTGAAAAATCCTCTTTGTTTTTGTAAAATATAGTTATACTATACGTGTAGAGCAATACACTACAAACAGATACAGAGAGGAGACCGATTATGAAAGAGCTGGAAACCGTCGTACAGGATGAAAAAAATAAATGGATCTTAATTACGGGGATTTTGCAGGTACTGGCCTGTGTGATCATGAATAAATTTGACATTTCCAATCCCAATATTATTCTGTTTGTGATCCTGTCCGCGGTTCTGGTACAGTTTGGATACGGAGCCGGTATGCTCTGTGGGTTTATCACATACATTTATTCTATGTATTTCTTTTCAACGGACCACAGTTTTTTCTATTTTGATGCTTCCAATCGTGATAAGATAATGGTAGTCATTTTTGGGATCATTGCCAATATCCTGATCGTTGGCAGTTTAAAAGCACGGATGGAGAAGTCCAATAAAGAGAGGATCCATCAGTTGGAAGTAGCTACTACTTTAAACAAGTGTGCGGTGGAATTATCTGCGGACCGTGATATCCATACAGCCATCTATAATCTTTTAGGGATCATCAACCAGTATTTCCAGGCAGACAGAAGTTATATTTTTGATATTGATCATGAAAAACAGATCGTGATCAATACATACGAATATACAGCAGAAGGCGTGACCCGTCAGATCGACAATCTCCAGTCGGTTCCTCTCAGTGTAATTGCAGTGTGGATGGATAAGTTTGAAAATGGTCAGGTTTATTATATTGCAGATGCAGAACAGGAAAAGGGATATCCCACCTACGAAATGTTAGTGGAACAGAATATCAAGCGCCTTTTAACGGTTCCTTTAAAGAAAAACGGTAAAGTCACAGGTTTTATTGGTGTGGACAATCCAAAGGTTCATTTTGATGATGCGACCTTATTATTATCTCTCCAGTATTTTATTGTAAACAGCCAGTCTTCCCAGAGACAGCAGGAACGTTTGCAGTTTTTAAGTTTTCGTGATATGCTTACAGGGCTCTATAACCGCAATAAGTACATGAAAGTACTGGAAACTTTTGAAAAATATCCTGTATGCGACACAGGTGTTGCTTATATTGACTTAAATGGTTTAAAACAGATCAATGATAATCTGGGCCATGAAGCAGGGGACCGGCTGCTCTGTGATGCTGCAAAAGAAATCTTAAGAACATTTCCGGAAAATTCCTACCGCATTGGAGGAGATGAATTTGTGATCATTCTTCCAGAGTCAGGAAAGGCAGAATTTGAGGAACAGATGGAGCAGGTACAGGAAGATTTAAAGCAGGCACATATCAGTTATTCCATGGGACTGGAATGGAAAAAAGAAGGCATGCTTGAGTCTATGTTAAAAGCGGCAGAACAGAGGATGTATGCAGAAAAAAATGCTTATTATAAGTTAAGAGGAAGAGACAGAAGATGTCCGGAGCGGAGCGTATGATCGGAAAATCAGCCACAAAGGCAGGTGCATGAAAGACTCCGAGAGGACATAAACAGAAAACAGAGGAAAAATAATACATGACAGACTACAGAAAATATACAGATTACATCATAGAACAGGCAGAAAAATTATTGTCCATTGACAGTCCTTCCGGCTATTGCCGCCAGGTAACAGATTATCTGTTAGAGGAATTAGATCGTCTGGGGATCCAGGCGAAACGCACCGTAAAAGGTGGTGTTGTAGCTTCTTTTGGCGGAAAGAACAAAGAAGATGGTATTCTGTTGGAGGCACATTGCGATACACTGGGAGGCATGGTAGCGGAAATTAAGGCAAATGGCCGTCTCCGTCTTACCAATATCGGAGGTATGAAACCGGCTAATGCAGAGGCGGAAAATGTGCGTATCATAACAAAGGCAGACGGTATTTATGAAGGTGTATGCCAGTTAGTGAATGCGTCCGTTCATGTAAACGGAGATTATGAAAAAACTGAACGAAACTGGGATACAGTAGAGGTTCTTATAGACGAGCCGGTAAGCTCTAAAGAAGATGCTTTAAAACTGGGGATTATGCCAGGAGATTATGTGTGCTTTGAACCAAGGACAAGAGTTACATCCTCCGGTTATATAAAAAGCCGTTTTCTGGATGATAAACTTTCAGCTGCCATTTTACTTGCATATGGAAAATATTTAAAAGACGAGAAGATAGAGCCGCAGCGTGCTGTTTATGCTCATTTTACCATTTATGAGGAAGTGGGACATGGAGGCAGTGCTTCTGTGCCGGATGGCGTGACAGAAGCCTGGTCTGTGGATATGGGCTGTGTAGGAGAAGGCCTGATGTGTACAGAGCGGGAAGTTTCTATCTGCGCAAAAGACAGCGGCGGACCTTATAATTATGAGATCGTAAGCCGTCTGGTCCAGCTGGCAAAGGAGAATAACATTGGCTTTGCAGTGGACGTATATCCTCATTATGGTTCAGATGTGGAAACTACACTTCGCGCAGGAAATGATATCCGCCATGCTCTCATTGGTCCTGGTGTGTATGCTTCCCATGGCTATGAACGAAGCCACAGAGATGGGGCAGAAAACACCTTCCGCCTGATCCAGGCTTATATTGGCTGATAAAAAAGGATAGTTTGGAGCCCTGTCTCCATATATTTATGATGATGATAAATATATGGGAGGCAGGGATTTTTTATGGAAAAATGGATGGTCGTACTGGTTGCAGCCGGTTTTCTGATCCCCTATGGGACGGTACTGGCAGTAACGGGAAATATACACGGGGCAGAATATGTAAGGCAGCAGGAAAAAGAAGCTGCGGGAAAATACAGGATCCTTCTGGACCGGGAGGAAAATGGCGGTTACCTGTCGTTGGAAGAATACCTGCCATCGGTACTGGCAGCTCAGATCTCGCCGGACAGTGAAATGGAAGCGCTCAAAGCCCAGGCAGTGATCGCAAGGACTTATATCCGCAGGCAGATGGGAGAAGAAAAAGAAATTTCGGAATTAAGTCTGGATCTGGACCGGAAACCGAGGGAAGAGCTGAAAAAAATATGGGGAAAAACGGAATTTCCGGAAAAATACAGCCGTCTGGAAGAGGCAGTGATCCAGACCAATGGAATTGTGATGACATATGATGGGGAGATGATCGCTCCTCTTTTTTGCGCCGTCACCGCCGGTTCTACCAGGGATGGGGATGAGGGATATCCGTATCTGAAGTCAGTTTCCTGTCCCGATGATGAAAAAGCAGCGGATTTTATCAGTTTTGTATCTTTATCTGCCAAACAGGCGGCAGCAGCCCTGAATGAAATCCCGGGAAAAGAAGGGGAAGTGAGACAGGTCCGCCCGGAAGCATTTCCAGGGAAAGTGCAGACTGTAAAACGAGATACAGCCGGGTATGTACAGGAGATCCAGATTGATGAATGTTCCTTTACTGGAGAGGAAGCAGCCGGTGCATTTGGACTTCCCTCCTCCTGCTTTTTTACAGAACCCCAGGAAAACGGGATCGGCATTACAGTAAAAGGAAAGGGACATGGATATGGACTGAGCCAGAATGAAGCAGAGGCAAAAGCAGAAGATGGCTGGGATTTTAAAGAAATACTGGAATATTTTTACAGCGGTATTGCATTTTTTACTGAATAAAGCACCCTGAAATGGTAAGAATACTACCGAGGTGATAAAAGGTGAAAGATAAAGTAAATCAGATGTTCAAAGATAAGCTTTTTCTGGTGATGATGGTGATCGGCCTGCTTACGGCGGTAGCAGCAGTAGGTGTACTTACGGTCAGCAACACAGATGAAAAGGGACAGAGCCCTTATCTGGAAGTGCCGGGAGGAGAAATTATCGCACAGGACGATGTTCCTGAAACTGCACAGAAGGAAGAAAAGGCAGAAGAAAAAATTTCTGAGATCGAAGCGTCAAAGGTACCACAGGAAAGTTACGCACAAAAAGAAGAGAAAAATCCAAACACCAAGGATGATCTTGCAGCAGAAGCAGGTGCAGGAAAACAGGCAGCCAAAGCCCTGGTATTAAATTTTTCAGATACCAGTGTCCTTACCTGGCCGGTGCGGGGGAATGTGATCCTGGATTACAGTATGGACCAGACGATTTATTTCCCCACTCTGGACCAGTTTAAATGCAATCCGGGCATTGTGATCCAGGCAGAGGTCAGTGATCCGGTGGCAGCCCCCGCAAATGCAAAGGTGCTGGAAGTAGGTTCCAATGAAGAGATCGGCAACTTTGTTGTGCTGGATCTGGGAAATGAGTACACTGCTACCTGTGGGCAGCTAAAGGAAATTTCCGCTGTTCCAGGTGAGTATCTGGAAGCAGGGCAGATCTTAGGATACGTGGCAGAACCTACAAAATATTATTCCGTAGAAGGTGTGAATGTATTTTTTGAATTAAAACATCAGGAAAAAACACTGGATCCACTGGATCAGATGGAGTAAAGATCAGATAAAAGAGATCAGATCAACAATTTAAGAAAAATGTTAGAAATTATTCACTGAAGCTTCAGAGCCTTAAGGTATAATCCTTTTAGAATAATAACAAAAGGAGCATCGAGATGAACATTTTATTTTTCCTGACTCCTAAAAGCGAAGTAGCTTATATTAGTGAGGAAGATACCTTAAGACAGGCTTTGGAAAAGATGGAGTACCACAAATATTCTGCCATCCCCATTATCAGCAGAACAGGCCGCTATATCGGAACTCTGACAGAAGGAGATCTGCTTTGGGGCATCAAAAATCAGTACCATCTGGATCTGAAAGGTGCGGAGAAGATCCCCATTACAGCCATCAAGCGCAGACTGGACAACCGTCCGGTAAAGGCAGACGCAGATATGGAAGACCTGATCGGAAAAGCGTTAAACCAGAATTTTGTGCCTGTATTAGATGACCAGAAATGTTTTATCGGTATTATTACACGAAAAGACATTATCCAGTACTTTTATAAAAAAAGCCAGCAGCCGGAGGAAAAGTGGCCTAAACGCCAGAAAGAAGAAAAGTCAGAAACAGTTGTTGGATAAAATGCATAAAAGAAAAAAGACAAAAATCGAAACTTTGTGCACACTTTTTGAGGATCCTATGCTATTATAATAGGCGTAACCCCCCAATACATTATATAGTTTTTGCTACACCCCATAAGAAACGAAATACCTTCTCCTGAGAAAGACCGGTTCCCCGACCGGTCTTTTTCGTGTCTTGAAATACCAAAGAAACACAGGAAAATGAGGACGTTATGAAAGTTCAAAAAATCCCCGCCGGTCAAAGACGGGGAAAATATTTATTATTCTTCGTTTAAGTTTTTTACAGCGATACAGAATATCAGCATTCCCACACAGGAAATAATATTCATTGCCATACCCATTTTCAGTCCCGCAATGTTGGAGACAATACCAATGATCCATGGCATCAGGATGCCGCCAAAGCTGGCAGCCGGGAGTAAAACACCGATGCTGGCTACGCTGGTCATCTTTCCGGCACAGGCAACGGCAGTTGGGTTCATGCCGGCCATGGAAAAAGCAAAGGCGAAAAGCAGGAGAATAGCAGCTACCTGGTTGTTTGCCATCATCAGTCCAATGTAAAATACGGTACAGCCAATGCCCATTTTGATCATGGCTGTGTATGGATTTTTAAGAGGGAATACAAAGGCAATCAGAAGTCTTCCGATCAGTGTGGCAGTCCACATAACAGTCACGGTGTAGGCGCTTAAAGTACCGGATAAAATGCCGCTTCCCTTAAAGTAAGTTACCAGCCAGCCGTTTACGCTGGTCTCTGCTGCGTTCTGGCAGAAGATAAGTCCTGTAAGGAGCCAGAAACGTTTGCTTTTTAAAAATCCCCAGTCTGTTTTTTCTTTTTTTCCAGCTGTTTTCTTTTCAAATGGTGTCAGATGGAAAATGATCCACATGATAAGTCCTAAAAAGCCTAAAGTAAACATGGGAACTACAGGTCCGATCAGTCCGGCCCCGGCAATTACAAAGGGGCAGATCAGAGCTCCTAAGGCATAACAGGAATGCATGATGTTCATGCCTTTTGCACGGTTTTCAGAATGGTTGCTTACCAGGATGGTACACATATTGATAACGCTTCCCTTGGCAAAGCCGATCAGAAGGAAAGAAAGCACCAGAATGCTCATCCAGCCGGAAATCCCTAGCCACAGATATCCCAGTTCATAACCTGCGCTTAGTGTAATAATAGTGGCTTTAAGTCCGATCTTTGCAGGAAGGACTCCGGTGGCAAAACCTGCCATCAGATTTCCAATACTCATAATAGACAAAAGTGTGCCGGTTACATTGTAGTCAAATCCATAACGTTCCTGCAGCAGGCTTACTATAATACCGCTGCTGATGGAGCAGATGCCGCTTAGAAAAAAGGCAATAAAGCCTGACATCTGCAGTTTTTTGTCGAGAGAGTTCATAAAAAGTTTCCTCCGTTTTTGAACTTAGACTCGCAAACCCGCGCTGACGCGCTTCACTGCCTGCATACGCAGGCTGTTTGCTCGTTCATGGTTCGAAAAAAACAAATGTCTGCTTCGCAGCCGCTTGTTTTTTTCTTCACTCATGACATTGTATCATTTGTCAATAACAACGTCAATGAGAGGACAGTATTTAAAAAAATCAACAAAAATTAGACAAATACAAAAAAACATCTTGACTTTCTGCTTTTGGAGTATTAATTTATAAAACAAATAAAAAACAGCTATGAAAGAGACTCTTGTCTGAGAAATGTAACAGGAAGGGGGCGTCACCGACTGAGAGCGCCGCCGCGCAGGACTGGATAAAGGGAACACTCTGGAGCTGGTATATCGAAGCGGTTTTACCAGAAGGGGATGCAACCGGCTGGAAGGACTGATAGTAGGTATATCCGTGGCATACGTTACATGCGAAAAAGAGGAGAAGTCTTAAGAGCATCCTGAAGGTTTCTCAATGCGGGTGGTACCGCGGGAAAAGAAGATCCCGTCCCGGAATACAGTAAATGTGTTCCGGGGCGTTTTTTTATACAAAAATCTCCGGAACCGTAAGATGTACTTTCAAAGTACACCGTTGGGAAGGAGAAATAAATATGATGGAATTTGTAGAAGGCGTCAAAGCAAAAGAAACACTTGGAATTGCACAGATCTTAGAAGGTTCCTATGAAGGAAAAAAGATCCGTATGAATGGTGCTGTACACAATGTCCGTGACATGGGTGAAGTTGCCTTTGTGATCCTGCGAAAAGCAGAAGGACTGGTACAGTGCGTATACGAAGAAGGCGTCACAAATTTTGATATCCACGACCTGAAAGAAGAATCCGCAGTGGAAGTCCTTGGTACTGTTAAGGCAGAAGAAAGAGCTCCTCATGGTTTTGAGATCCGCTTAGAAGAGATCAAAGTATTATCCCAGCCTGCAGAGCCAATGCCAATCCCTATCAGCAAATGGAAAATGAACACATCCCTGGAAACAAAGCTGGCCCTGCGCCCGGTATCTTTAAGAAACGTAAGAGAACGTGCTAAATTTAAGATTCAGGAAGGCATTGTAAGAGGCTTCAGGGATTATTTATTTACCCAGGGCTTTACAGAGATCCACACACCAAAGATCGTAGCAAGAGGCGCTGAAGGCGGATCCAACGTATTCAAATTAAACTATTTCAACAAAAAAGCAGAATTAGGACAGAGCCCACAGTTTTACAAACAGACCATGGTAGGCGTTTACGACCGTGTATTTGAGGCAGCTCCTGTGTTTCGTGCAGAAAAGCACAACACCACCCGTCATTTAAACGAATATACCAGCCTGGATTTTGAAATGGGCTATATCGATGGTTTTGAAGATATTATGGCAATGGAGACCGGATTTTTACAGTACACCATGGCACTTCTGGAAAAAGAGTACAAAAAAGAGTTGGATATGTTAGGTGTCACTCTTCCGGATGTAAGCAAGATCCCGGCAGTCCGTTTTGATAAGGCAAAAGAGCTGGTATCTGAAAAGTACAACAGACGGATCAGAAACCCATATGACTTAGAGCCGGAAGAAGAACTTCTCATTGGCCGTTACTTTAAAGAAGAATACGGCAGTGATTTCGTATTTGTTACCCATTACCCATCAAAGAAACGTCCGTTTTATGCTATGGATGACCCGGCAGATCCGAAATATACCCTAAGTTTTGACCTGTTATTTAAGGGACTGGAAGTAACCACCGGCGGACAGCGTATTCACGATTACGGCGAGATCCTTAAAAAGATGGAAAAACGTGGAATGGACCCGGAGGACATTGCTTCCTATCTGATGATCTTTAAATACGGAATGCCGCCACATGGTGGACTGGGAATCGGCTTAGAGAGACTGACCATGCGTCTTTTAGATGAGCAGAACGTAAGAGAGACAGCGCTCTTCCCAAGAGATGTAACAAGACTGGAACCATAGATCATAAGAAAAACTTATAAAAAATTCCAAAAACTTCTTATATATAGTTGCATTTATATAGAAGAAACAGGTTCAGAAAGGAAACGAAACCATGGCAAATGTGATCAGTGACGAGACCATAGAGTATGTAGGCATTCTGGCAAAGCTGGAGCTTTCACCGGAAGAAAAAGAAGAAGCAAAAAAAGATATGGGAAGAATGCTTGACTATATTGATAAATTAAATGAACTGGATACAACTGGCGTAGAGCCTATGTCCCATGTATTTCCTGTAAATAATGTATTCCGTAAAGATGTAGTGACCAACGGGGATGACAGAGACGAGATACTTGCTAATGCACCTGCAAAGAAAGACGGAGCTTTCATGGTGCCTAAGACAGTAGAATAGGAGGCGGCCAGATGAGTATATTAGATTTAACAGCCCTGGAACTGGGAAAGAAGATAAAGGCCGGAGAGATCACTTCTCCACAGGCCACAGAAGCAGTGATCAAGCAGATCAAGGCAGTGGAAGAACAGGTTCATTCTTATGTGACTTTAGACGAAGAAGGAGCCATGAAGCGTGCAAAAGAGGTTCAGGCCCAGATCGAGGCAGGAACACTGACAGGTCCACTGGCAGGTGTACCGGCTGCTATTAAGGATAACATGTGTACTAAGGGCATGCGCACTACCTGCAGCTCAAAGATCCTTGAAAATTTTGTGCCAACTTATACAGCAGAGGCTGTTTTAAACCTGGAAAAAGCAGGAGCCGTTATTCTTGGAAAGACAAACATGGATGAATTTGCTATGGGAAGTACCACAGAGACTTCCGCTTATGGCGTGACCCGCAATCCATGGAATACAGAACATGTACCTGGAGGCTCTTCAGGCGGCTCCTGTGCAGCTGTAGCAGCTAATGAGTGCTTTTATGCCTTAGGTTCTGATACAGGCGGTTCTATCCGTCAGCCAAGTTCCTTCTGCGGCGTTACCGGCATTAAACCCACCTACGGAACTGTATCCCGTTACGGCCTCATCGCCTATGGTTCTTCCCTGGACCAGATCGGACCGGTTGCAAAGGACGTTTCCGACTGTGCAGCTATTCTGGAAGCGATTTCTTCCCATGATTTAAAAGACAGCACTTCCATGGCCCGTACAGACTGTGACTTTACCTCTGCATTAAAGGATGATGTAAAGGGAATGAAGATCGGTATCCCGTCAAGCTATTTTGGTGAAGGACTGGATGAGGAAGTAAAGGCAGCGATCTTAAAGGCAGCAGATATTTTAAAAGAAAAAGGCGCTGTTGTAGAGACATTTGACTTAGGTTTAGTAGATTATGCTATTCCTGCTTATTACGTCATTGCTTCTGCAGAAGCAAGCTCCAACCTTTCACGTTTTGATGGTGTAAAATATGGCTACCGTACCAAAGAATACGAAGGTCTTCACAACATGTACAAGAAAACACGTTCTGAAGGTTTCGGACCGGAAGTAAAACGCCGTATCATGCTTGGCTCTTTCGTATTAAGCTCCGGTTATTATGACGCTTATTATTTAAAGGCCCTGCGTACCAAGGCCCTGATCAAGAAAGAATTTGATAAGGCTTTTGCAAAATATGACCTGATCCTGGCTCCTGCATCTCCTGATACAGCTCCATTGCTTGGTTCTTCCTTAAGTGACCCGTTAAAGATGTATCTGGGTGATATTTACACCATTTCTGTCAACCTGGCAGGTCTTCCTGGAATGACCGTTCCATGTGGTCTGGACTCCAAGGGACTTCCTATTGGAATGCAGCTGATCGGTGACTGCTTCAAGGAAAAGGATATAATCCGCGCAGGTTACGCATTTGAGTGTACCAGAAAATACGAAATGCCTGAACTGGCAAAGGTATCTGATTAAGGAGGAGTAAGCCATGAGTAAACAGTATGAGACCGTCATTGGTCTGGAAGTCCATGTAGAACTGGCAACAAAGACAAAAATATTCTGCGGCTGCTCTACCGCTTTCGGAGGAGCGCCAAATACCCATACATGCCCGGTGTGTACCGGTATGCCCGGTTCTCTGCCTGTATTAAATAAACAGGTTGTAGAATATGCCATGGCAGTAGGTCTGGCTGCAAACTGCCAGATCAACCAGTACTGCAAATTTGACCGTAAAAACTATTTTTATCCTGATAACCCACAGAACTACCAGATCTCACAGCTGTACCTGCCTATCTGCCACGATGGCTGGGTAGAGATCGAAACTGAGTCTGGTGTAAAGAAAAAGATCGGTATCCATGAGATCCATATGGAAGAGGATGCCGGCAAGCTGGTCCATGACGAGTGGGAAGACTGCTCTTTAGTTGACTACAACCGAAGCGGTGTTCCGCTGATCGAGATCGTTTCTGAGCCGGATATGAGAAGCGCAGAGGAAGTAATCGCATATCTGGAAAAGCTTCGTCTGATCATCCAGTATCTGGGAGCTTCTGACTGCAAACTTCAAGAAGGTTCCATGCGAGCTGATGTAAACTTATCCGTCCGTGAAGTGGGCGCACCGGAATTCGGCACTAGAACGGAGATGAAGAACATTAACTCCTTTAAGGCTATTGCACATGCCATTGAAGGAGAAACAAGACGCCAGATCGAGCTGATCGAAGATGGCAAGAAGGTCATCCAGGAAACAAGACGTTGGGATGACAACAAGGAAAGTTCCAAGGCTATGCGTTCCAAGGAAGATGCACAGGATTACCGTTACTTCCCGGATCCGGACCTGACACCCGTTGTGATCAGTGATGAGTGGATCGCCCGGATCAAGGCGGCACAGCCAGAGCTTCGTACCGAGAAAATGGCCCGTTATATCAGCGAATTCGACCTGCCTCAGTATGATGCGGAGATCCTTACAAACTCCAAGCATATGGCAGATGTATTTGAGGAGACCGTAAAGCTTTGCGGAAAGCCAAAAGATGCATCTAACTGGCTGATGGTAGAAGCCATGCGTTTACTGAAGGAACATGAAATGGATCCGGATGATATGGGCTTTTCACCTGCAAACCTGGCAAAGCTGATCCAGATGGTAGCAGCAGGCGAGATCAACCGTACAGTAGCAAAGACCGTATTTGAAGAGATCTTTGAGCACAATGTAGATCCTGCCGTTTATGTAGAAGAAAAGGGCTTGAAGGTAGTAAATGATGAAAGCGCCTTAAAGACCACCATTGAAGGCATTCTGGCGGCAAATCCGCAGTCTGTGGCCGATTATAAGGGCGGAAAAGAAAAAGCCATGGGCTTTTTGGTAGGACAGACTATGAAGGCTATGAAGGGCAAGGCAGACCCTGGAATGGTAAATAAACTGTTGAAGGAACTGCTGGCAAAGTAAAAGAGATTTATACAGTTAAATTCCCCGGTTTACCGGGGAATTTGTCAGGTTATAAGTAAAAATATGTATAGTTTCATCTAACCATAAGTCAAAGTTTTAGCTTCATAAGGAAATTTTGTGTTGACGGAATAAATACTTTGGTGTATATTTTATAGCAATGAAAGAAAATGTTTTTATAGCACTGACATATGTCTGTCTTAAGAACACATATAGAGGAGGAAATTATGAAGCCGTATGCAGAGATGACCAAAGAAGAACTGGTAGCCCTTCGCAAAGACCTGAAGGCAAAATATCACGATTTTCAGACAAAGGATCTGAGACTGGATATGTCCAGAGGTAAGCCAAGTGCAGATCAGCTGGATCTGTCCATGGGTATGATGGACGTGCTCAGCAGTGATGATGACCTGACCTGTGAAGATGGTACAGACTGCCGTAACTACGGAGTACTTACCGGTATTGATGAAGCAAAAGAACTTCTGGCAGATATGATGGAGGTTAATCCTTCTACCATTATCATTTATGGAAACTCCAGCTTAAACGTTATGTATGATACGGTTTCAAGAGCCATGACCCACGGAATTATGGGAAATACTCCATGGTGCAAGCAGGATAAGATCAAATTCCTCTGCCCGGTTCCTGGCTATGACCGCCACTTTGGAATTACCGAGTATTTTGGCATTGAGATGATCAATGTTCCTATGACTCCAGAAGGTCCTGATATGGATATGGTAGAGGAACTGGTTTCCACTGATCCTGCCATCAAAGGTATCTGGTGCGTTCCGAAGTATTCCAACCCACAGGGATATTCCTACTCTGATGAAACAGTACGCCGTTTTGCAAGACTGGAACCGGCTGCACCTGATTTCCGTATTTTCTGGGATAATGCATACGGCATCCATCACCTGTATGACCATGACCAGGATCATCTGATCGAGATCCTTGCAGAGTGCAAGAGAGCCGGAAATCCAGATCTGGTTTACAAATTTGCATCTACTTCCAAGATCAGTTTCCCAGGTTCCGGTATTGCAGCCATTGCTACTTCCCACAACAACCTGGAAGACATCAAGGCTCAGTTAAAGCACCAGACCATCGGCCATGACAAAGTAAACCAGCTGCGTCATGTACGTTTCTTCAAGGATATTCACGGAATGGTAGAGCATATGAGAAAACATGCCGATATCATCCGTCCAAAATTTGAAGCAGTAGAAGAGATCCTGGAAAGAGAACTTGGCGGTCTTGGCATCGGTGAGTGGACCAAACCAAAGGGTGGCTACTTCATCGCCTTTGACTCCATGGAAGGCTGTGCAAAAGATATCGTAGCAAAATGCAAGAAAGCCGGAGTTGTTATGACCTCTGCCGGAGCAACCTATCCATACGGCAAAGATCCACATGACAGTAATATCCGTATCGCACCAACCTATCCACCTCTGGGTGATCTGATCGTGGCTACAGAGCTGTTTGCACTGTGCGTAAAGCTTTCAAGTGTTGAGAAGCTGTTAAAAGGGATGGAATGATCCATTCATGAGCAAACCGTCTGCGTAGCAGACAGTAGAGCACCGTTAGGTGCGGGTTTGTGAGTCATAAAAACGTATAAACTGCCTGGTGACAGAAATGTGACCGGGCAGTTTTTTAGTGCATGGCAATTAATAAGGGCTGCAGATCATTTTCTGCAGCCCTTAAAAAGTTTTTATTGAATTCTGAATTTTTCAGATCCCTTATGAATTAGAAATCAACTTCCTCATCATAGTAGCAGCACTTAAGCAGCTTAGCCATCTGATCTGGGTTGATGCTTCTTGGGTTGGAGCCGGTGCAGGCATCGCCTACTGCCAGTTCTGCAACATTAGGCAGTTTCTCCATGAATTCTTTCTCATCGATGATTCCGCCTTCATAGTACTTGATGCAGGTAGGAATATCCAGATCCTTGTTCATCTCGCGGATCCTTGCGATCAGAGCATCTACCAGTTCTTCATCAGTATTTCCCGGCAGGTTGATGAATTTAGCAATCTTAGCGTATCTTGCAGCTGCTTCAGGTTCTTTTGCGTTGTATTTAATAACCTTTGGCAGGTACATTGCGTTAGCACATCCATGAACGATATGTCCGCCGGAGTAAGCAGCACCGGTCTTGTGTGCCATAGAGTGAACGATACCTAATAATGCGTTAGAGAATGCCATACCAGCTAAGCACTGTGCGTCATGCATTTTAGCACGGGCATCCAGATCGCCATTGTAGGAAGCAACCAGATATTCGTTGATCATTTCGATTGCATGGAGTGCTAATGGATCGGTGTATTCGCAATGCAGTGTGGAAACATAAGCCTCGATCGCATGAGTCATAGCATCCATACCAGTATGTGCGGTCAGCTTCTTAGGCATAGTAGCTGCTAAAGCCGGGTCAACGATAGCAACATCTGGTGTGATGTTGAAGTCAGCCAGAGGATATTTGATTCCCTTAGCATAATCTGTGATTACAGAGAATGCAGTAACTTCGGTAGCTGTACCGGAGGTAGAGGAGATAGCACAGAATTTAGCTTTTGTACGCAGTGTTGGGAAGCTGAATGGTGTGATCAGGTCTTCAAACTTGGTATCAGGATACTCATAGAATACCCACATAGCCTTTGCAGCATCGATTGGTGAACCACCACCTACAGCTACGATCCAGTCAGGTTTGAATTCCTGCATAGCTTTTGCACCCTTCATAACGGTCTCTACAGAAGGATCTGGCTCAACGCCTTCAAATAACTGAACTTCCATTCCTGCTTCTTTTAAGTAAGCTTCTACTTTATCCAGGAAACCGAAACGCTTCATGGAGCCGCCGCCTACAACAACAATGGCTTTCTTGCCAGGCAGTGTCTTTAAGGACTCCAGTGCATCTTTTCCATGGTATAAATCTCTTGGTAATGTGAATCTCATAATTATGACCTCCTAAAAATATAGTTGTGTGATTGACTATATGTATCTGTTCGTTATTTCTTTAACAGCTATATAGTAGCACATTGATAAAAGCTTGACTAGATGCAAAAATGGAATAATAGTATTCCTGTAAGTATATCACTGGTTAATGAGAAGAAAATTGTGAAATGTGAATAAAAATATAAAGCAGAAAGAAAAAAATACTCAGTAACAGAAAAATAAACGAAAAAATGGCCAGCTCTGTTACTGAGAATATTGTTATTTTCAAGACGATATTTTAAGACCTGATAAAAATGGTCTTACAAAACAGAGCAGCCAGTTAGTCAGACAGCTGGCTGATAGTGCGGCCCAGCCACTGGGTCAGTTCTGTTTCTGCTTTGGACAGGCGGTAGTTGCTGCGACAGACTAAAAGGTCCTTGAATACATTATCCGGGCGGGTACATTCTCTCTGGATCAGTTTTGCTTCTGTAAGGGTGCTGTACGGAACAGGAGAAGTCCACATATAGGCACCTGGAAGATGGCGGAGAAATTCATACTGGCTGCCCCGGTCATAAATATAAATGGTATGGCGGGGATCACTGTCCGGAAGGACACAGTCAGTATTTTCCGGGGTAAAAGAAGGATACTGGATATCTCCCTGAAGCAGTTCTACGGACTGGGAAAAATCAAGGTGGTCTAAAGGCTCCTTTCCTGCAAGAGGATGCGAGGGGGACATAAGTACCTTGGGAGAGAACTGCCATAAGACCTTGCTGTCCAAATGCTCATCCTGTATCATTTTAAGGAAAAATGGTTCGTAAAGTACCTGACAGCGGACAATGCCTAAGTCAAATTCTTTGGAAGAGACCAGACGGACCACGTCCTTGGAGTTCGTTTCTTTATAGCGCACATTGGTTGTAAAAAGCCGGTCATCTTCTTTTAAAAAATTCTTTAAAGTGCTGGATATATAAGAAGCGCGGGGACCGCAAAGACGAATTTCACGGGGACATTCCTTATTTCTGGAGCAGAGCTTGTCTAACTGGGCTTCCTGTTCCATGATCCCTTTTGCGTAGCGCAGGAATTCTTCTCCACGGACAGTAGGGATCATTCCCCTGCTGGTACGGTCAAAGATGGGACATCCAAGATCACGCTCCAGTTCACGGATGATCTTGCTTAAATGGGGCTGGTTCATATAATAGTTCTGGGCTGCTTTTGTAATAGAGCCGGTTTTTTCTACTTCTACGGCATACTTTAAATAGGAAAGATTCATATAATTCCTCCAGATATTCTGGTTATTTTCTATGTGAACATTATAACGTAGATAACCATTCTTTTCAAAACATTTATAGTTTGGTGAACAGATTAAACGCTAATTAACTTTACAATTAAGAACGGCTACCATATAATAGAAAAAACTGGTCAGAGAAAAAATGGTAAGATCAGAAACAGGAGAAAAATCGTGTTTGGAAAATTATGGAAAAAATGCGTAAACTATGAAACCATCAGTTATCTGGTATGTGGTGTGCTGACTACAGCAGTGGATTTTGTTTCCTATACAGCATTTCGGAAAATGTCCATGGGTGTAGGGGTGTCCCAGGCTCTTTCCTGGGTGGCAGCAGTCTTATTTGCTTATATTGTAAATAAGATCATCGTATTCCGGAATTTTAACATGGGGCCGGCGTACTTATTAAAAGAAGGCGGTGCCTTTTTTGCGGCAAGGGCTATTTCGGGAGTGGCTACCTGGGTCTTAATGGTTGTGATGGTAAAACTGGGGGGAGACAGAGGGTTTGTTTATGAGATGTTCTGTAAATTGACAGCTTCTGTTATCAATATGGTCGCAAATTATGTATTCAGCAAACTTTGGATCTTTAAAAAGAAATAACTGGAAATAATATATAAAAGCGGCTATAAAGAAAGGTGAATGCAGTGAGTCGTGAAGAAATAGAACAGGTAGAAAAAGAACTGGATGAGGTCCTTGAAATAGTCCAGAGACCGGTTCCGGTGAAAAATACAGGCAGGGAGGAAACAGTATCTTTGCAGGAAAATTTACAGGAAAATGATCCCTTACAGGAAGAAATGCAAATAGAAACAGAGAAGGAAGAGAAAGAAGAAAAAGAAGACAGCCCTGAAAGCGCAGCGAAGGAGCAGACGGCAGTTTCAGAAGAAGAACTGGATCTGGAGGATGATATAGAAAATGGTTACTTCCATTTCCTGCGTCCAAGTGATGGCCTGATCGCAGCCTTTTTCGTGCCGGTAGCTGTCCTGATCATCCTGTTTGCCCAGAGAGGCATCTTCCCTTTTGGTGAAGAGTGCTTTTTAAGAACGGACATGTATCACCAGTACGCGCCCTTCTTTTCTGAGTTTCAGTACAAGCTAAAACAGGGAGGAAGCTTGCTATACAGCTGGGATATTGGTATGGGAGTGAATTTCTCGGCTCTTTATGCTTATTATCTGGCAAGTCCGGTGAACTGGCTGATCATCTTATGTCCGAAGAAATTCATCATTGAATTTATGACCATCCTTATTATGGTAAAAACAGGTCTCTGCGGAGTGACGTTTACCTGGTATCTGGATCATCATTTTGAGAAGAAGCATTTTGTAGCCGGTGTTTTCGGCATTTTCTATGCTTTAAGCGGTTATATGGCAGCTTACAGCTGGAATATCATGTGGCTGGACTGCATTTTCCTGCTGCCGCTGATCCTTTATGGGTTAGAGCAGCTGGTGCAGGAGAAAAAGGGCCTGTTTTACTGTGTGACTCTGGGTCTTTCTATTCTGTCCAACTACTATATTTCTATCATGATCTGTATTTTCATGGTCATGTATGTGATCGTGCAGGTGATCTTATACCCGTCAAAGAAGATAAAAGACCTGGTGGCAACAGGAGTGCGCTTTGGCTTTTATTCTCTTCTTGCAGGAGGACTGGCAGCCGTTGTGCTTTTGCCTGAGATCTATGCTTTGCAGGCGACTGCTTCCGGCGACTTTGATTTTCCAAAGACCATCAGCTGTTATTTCTCCATTTTTGATATGATTGCCCGTCACATTGGAAATGTGGGAACAGAGATCGGCCTGGACCACTGGCCCAATATTTACTGCGGTGTGGCAGTGCTTATGTTCCTTCTTCTTTATCTGGGGGCAAAGAAGATCACAGTGCGGGAAAAGGCAGTTTACTGCGGCCTGCTGTTAATGTTTTATGCCAGCTTTTCCATCAATGTGTTAAATTTCATCTGGCATGGGTTCCATTATCCAAACAGCCTTCCATGCAGACAGTCCTTTATCTATATCGCCTTGGTGCTGACTATGTGTTATCAGGTCTGCCTGGAATTGAAAGAAACTTCCTGGAAACAGGTGGTGTGGGCGTTCTGGGGTGCCATTATCTTTGTGCTCATGGCAGAGAAACTTGTGGATAACTCTGCACAATTTCATTTTTCTGTGTTTTATGCAGCCATCATTTTCCTGGCACTGTATATGGGGCTTATTTATCTGTATAAGCGGAAAAACTGGAATGAAGATGTGATCATGATGCTGACCCTGCTTTTAGTAGCAGTGGAAACTGCGTTAAACCTTGGTGTCAGCAGCCTTCCAACTACCAGCAGGACTGCGTATGTAAAGGACAATCAGGATACCAGAAGGTTAGCGGAAAGCATTAAATGTGATACTTTCTACAGAGTGGAAAAGGGAGACAGCAAGACGAAAAATGATGGTGCGTGGATGAATTTTCCATCTGCGTCCCTGTTTTCATCGGTAGCAAATGCTTCTTTAACTGATTTTGTGAGAAAGCTGGGCTGCGAAAGTTCCACCAATGCTTACAGTATTAAAGGAAGTACTCCCCTGGTAGACAGCCTGTTTTCTATCCGATATGGCATTTATCCGGATCAGCAGCCGGTAACTGGTTTAAAGGATCAGATCAGCAGAAAAGGCTCTATGTGGCTTTATGAAAATCAGAATACGCTGCCGGTAGCATTTATGCTTCCCGCAGATGTGGAGAATAACTGGCTGTTAGACTCAGGCAATCCTGCGGTAGTACAGAATGACCTTTGCAATGTGCTGGGGACCAAAGATGTGCTGGTGTCCAATGAAAGTGTTACAGAAGGCAAGAAACTTACCTTTACAGTGGAAACTTCCGGTGATTATTATGTGTATGTGACCAACAAGAAAGTGGAAAAGGTCACAGCAACCATGGGAGAAAAGAGCAGGTCCTTTGACAATGTAGACAGAGGTTATTTCCTGGAACTGGGATATCTTGTAAAGGGAACGGATGTAGAACTTCGCTCAGAGGATGAGGGAAATCCTTCCCTTCAGGGAGAAGTATGGCGGTTTGATCCGGAAGCCTTTAAAGAATTTTATGATAAAATGAATGAAAATCCCATCAACCTGACTAAATGGACGGATACAGAACTTTCCGGAACCATTCATTCTGATGGATATAAGACCATGTTTACAAGTATTCCATATGACAAGGGCTGGAAGCTTTTTGTGGATGGTGTGGAAACGGAAACAAGACCTGTTTTTGATACATTTATTGCAGCAGACCTGGCAGAAGGAGACCATGAAATTTCCTTTACCTATGAGCCGGAAGGTTTAAAAACAGGTGCTATTATTACAGGTGTGAGCCTTGTAGTGTTTGCAGGAGCAGCGATCATTACTACTGTAAATAATAAAAATAAGAAAAAAAGACAAAAATATAAAAAATAGCCGCAAAATGTGAATTTATAAGGTATAATGATACCAAGTGTCAAAAGGTCTAAAATCCAACGCAAGCTTGCTTGCAGGAGGATTTTGGAACTTGGGGCACGTAAAACATGAGTAAGTAGCCATTTTTCAAAGAAAAATGAGCGGATTACGAATGTTTTAAAGATTGCGAGAGTGCAAAGCACGTAGCAATCTGGTATCATACATGCAGAAATGTTCCGAAAGGACATGCAGATTATAAATTAAAGGACAAAAGGAGACATCAATTATGAAGCTTTGGGGCGGACGTTTCACAAAAGAAACAGACCAGCTGGTACAGAATTTTAATGAATCACTTTCATTTGATCAGAAATTTTATCGTCAGGACATCAGAGGCAGCATCGCACATGTAAAGATGTTAGCGAAACAGGGAATTCTTACAGAAGCAGACAGAGATGCCATTGTGGCAGGTCTGGAAGGCATTAGAGAAGATCTTGACAGCGGTAAGCTGGTGATCCCGGCTGACTCCGAATACGAAGATATCCACTCTTTCGTAGAAGGAACCTTAACAGAGCGTATCGGCGAAGCAGGAAAGCGCCTGCATACAGGACGCAGCCGTAACGATCAGGTAGCTCTGGATATGAAGCTGTATACAAGAGACGAGATTGATGAGATGGACGTTCTTGTAAAGGATCTTTTAAAAGAACTTCTGGTGATCATGGAAGCAAACACCGAGACATTTATGCCTGGTTTTACCCATTTACAGAAGGCACAGCCTGTAACACTGGCTCATCACATGGGCGCATATTTTGAAATGTTCTCCAGAGACCGTTCCCGTTTACAGGACATCCGCAAGAGAATGAATTACTGCCCGTTAGGCTCCGGCGCTCTGGCTGGAACTACTTATCCGCTGGACAGAGAATACACTGCAAAACTTCTGGATTTTGACGGTCCTACCTTAAACTCCATGGACTCCGTTTCTGACCGCGACTATCTGATCGAGCTGTTAAGTGCATTATCTACTATTGCCATGCATTTAAGCCGTTTCAGCGAGGAGATCATTATCTGGAACACCAATGAATATCGTTTTGTAGAGATCGATGACTCCTACAGCACCGGAAGCAGTATTATGCCTCAGAAGAAGAACCCGGATATTGCAGAGCTGATCCGTGGAAAGAGCGGCCGCGTTTACGGCGCCCTGGTTTCCATGCTTACTACCATGAAGGGACTTCCTCTGGCATATGATAAGGATATGCAGGAAGATAAGGAACTGACCTTTGACGCTATTGATACAGTGAAGGGCTGCCTGTCCTTATTTACCGGTATGATCTCTTCCATGAAGTTCCGCAAGGATGTAATGGAAGCCAGCGCAAAGAATGGCTTTACCAATGCAACGGATGCAGCTGATTATCTGGTAAACCATGGCGTACCATTCCGTGATGCCCATGGTATCGTAGGACAGCTGGTACTGCTTTGCATCGACAAGGGCATTGCTTTAGATGATCTTCCATTAGAGGAATACAAGAAGATCAGTCCTGTATTTGAGGAAGATGTATACGAAGCCATCAGCATGAAGACCTGCGTTGAAAAGCGTATGACCATCGGCGCACCAGGTCCGGAAATGATGAAGAAAGTAATTGAGATCTATAAGAAGCAGTTAGAGCAGTAAGTAATAAACATAATAAACTGGAAATAGATACTGAGTGGAAAGATACTAGGTGGAATGAGAGGTGCCGCAAAAGAGGAGATGTTTTGCGGCACCTTTTTGCTATACATATTGAGAATGCGCCGGCGGCGCGTTCACGGATTTATTAATGTCCTCTCGGAGTCTTTCTTGTACCTGCCTTTGTGGCTGATTTTCCGCCAGCCGCACCCGAATTTCATCAACGTACGCACCGCGTACGCCTCAGAAATTTGGGCACAACTGACAAAAAATCTTCTCACAAAATCAGGCACAGAAAGATTCCGAGAGAACATATTATGGTCGGGAGGTTACTATGAAGTTGTTTCATTTATCGGACCTGCATATTGGAAAGCGGGTCAATGAGTTTTCCATGCTGGAGGACCAGAAATATATCCTGATGCAGATCTTAAAAGCTGCAAAGGAGCATCAGCCAGATGGGATCATTTTAGCAGGTGATATTTATGATAAGCCGGTTCCGGCGGCAGAGGCAGTGCAGGTATTTGATGATTTTCTTACAAGTTTAAATGAAATGGGACTAATCGTGTTTATGATCAGCGGAAACCATGATTCACCGGAGCGTGTTTCCTACGGCGGACGGCTGATGAAGAAAAGCGGTATTTACGTGGCGCCTGTGTATGAGGGAAAGACAGAAAAGGTGGAATTTACCGATGCATATGGAAAAGTGTGCATCCATCTGCTTCCTTTTGTAAAACCGGCTGTAGTCCGTCATGCTTTTGAAGAGGGAGAATTTGAAAAAGAAGCAGAGGCAGTGTGTGATTACCAGAGTGCAGTGAAAATGACTGTTTCCCATATGGCTGTGGATACAGATGTGCGAAATGTGTTGATCGCCCACCAGTTTGTCACCGGCGCCATGCGCTGTGAGTCAGAGGAAGTGTCCGTAGGAGGCATTGACAATGTGGACGCTTCTGTATTTGATGGGTTTGATTATGTGGCCCTGGGGCATATCCACAGTCCCCAGGCAGTGGGAAGAGACCAGGTGCGATACTGTGGCACACCTCTTAAATATTCTTTTTCAGAGGCGGGTCAGGAAAAATCCATTACTGTGGTGGAATTAAAAGAAAAAGGAAATGTGGAGATCTCAGCTGTTCCATTGCATCCCCTGCGGGATATGCGAAAGATCCGGGGCAGCTATATGGAAGTGACTGCAAAGTCATTTTATGAAAATGGAAACTGCGAGGATTACCTTCATGTGACACTGACCGATGAAGAGGATATTTTAGACGGTCTGCAGAAGCTGCGGGTCATTTACCCCAATATTATGCAGCTGGAATATGACAACCGCAGGACCAGGGAAAATCCGGAGCTTACGGCAGCCCAGGCAGTAGAACAGAAGTCAGAAATGGAGCTGTTCATGGAGTTTTATGAGCTGCAGAACAACCAGCCCATGAGCCAGATCCAGGAAGAGTTTGTGCGAAATATCATCCGGGAGGTGAAAGAATGAAGCCGAAAAAACTGGTTATAAGCGCCTTTGGGCCTTATGGGGAAAAGACAGTGGTCGATTTTGAAAAGCTGGGAGAAAAAGGGCTTTATCTGATCACCGGTGATACAGGTGCGGGAAAGACCACTCTTTTTGATGCCATTACTTTTGCTCTTTATGGGGAAGCCAGCGGAAATGTCAGGGAAACGGGGATGTTTCGCAGCAAGTATGCACCGGATGATGTGCCTACTTATGTGGAGCTGACCTTTATTTATCAGGGAAAAGATTATAAAGTCACCAGAAATCCGGAATATCTCCGTCCAAAGGGCAGAGGAACAGGATTTACCCTGCAAAAAGCAGAGGCAGAACTTGTTTTTCCAGACAGCCGGCAGCCTGTGACCAAGACCAGAGAAGTGACAAAAGCCATTACAGAGTTAATGGGACTGGACTACCGACAGTTTACCCAGATCGCCATGATCGCCCAGGGAGATTTCCAGAAACTGCTTTTAGCCGGAACTGCAGAGAGAGGGGAGATCTTCCGCCAGATCTTCCATACAGGGATCTATCAGGATATTGAGAACAGGCTGCGGGAGGCAGTGAAGGGAAAATGGAAAGAATATGATGAGATGCGCCGCAGCATCAGCCAGTATCTGGATGGCGTCAGCATCAGTGATGACCCGGAAGCAGAAAGTGAATGGAAAGAGCTGAAAAAGGCGAAATTTGAGGGAAAGACCATTCGGGGAATTGAACTTCTGGCTGAGGTTATAGGACGGCAGGAGGAAAAACTTGCAGGTCTGAAAGATCAGATCCATGGGATCGAGGAAGAGATACAGAAAGAAAATAAGGTTCTTGGGGAAGCAAAGCAGAGACAGAAGATGAAAACAGATCTGGAGGCAAAGCAGAAGCTGTTTGAAGAACTAAAACCTGAGGTAGAAAAGGCTGTTTCTCAAAAGACGGCGGCAGAAGAAGAGGCAAAGGGCTGTGAAGTACTGGCAGAAGAGATAAGAGAGCTGAGAGAGAAAAAAGCCGGCTTGGAGGCATTTCTGGGAAAAGTACAGGAAGCCAAAGGAAAAGAAAGGGCAATAGGAGAAGAGAAGTTTACGGAAGAGAAGTTAAAACAGGAGAAAGTTTCTCTGGAACAGGCACTGCTTGAAAATAAAGAAGCCCAGGAAGGTCTGAAAGGTGTAGAAGCAGAGAAAGAGCGGCTGCAAAACAGGCTTAAGGAAGCCATGGGAAAAGGGGAGAAACTGACTGGGGATGAAAAAGCTCTGGATCAGGCTGTAAAGGAGAAAAAGGCGGCAGAGGAAAATGTGCTGAAACTGGAAATGACTGGAAATAACTGGAAGCTGCAGAAGGAAGAAATGATAAAGCAGGAAAATGCTTTGGCGCAGGCAGCAGGAAATGAGCCTCTTTTACAGATGAAGTCACAACAGTTACAGGAGTTTTTGCTTCAGGCAGGTCAATTGGAACTGGTCCAGAAAAAGCTGGCAGAAACCCAGAAAGAATATGAAAATGCCGTTGTTGTAAGAAACAGGGAAAGAGAAATTTATGGTCATCTGGAACAGACATTTTTAGATGCCCAGGCAGGGCTTCTGGCAAAGCATTTAAAAGAGGGGGAGAGATGCCCGGTCTGCGGTTCCGATCATCATCCAAAACCGGCAGTACTTACAGATAAGGTGCCGGATAAGGAATTTTTAGATGAGAAGAAAGAGGTATTGGATCAGAAAGAAGAAAATGTCCAGAAGCTAAGTGCATTGGCGGGGCAGTTTAAGGAACAGTCGGAAGAACTGTGGGAACAGTACCGGAATAAGGCGGAGCAGATCTTTGGGGATGCAGGGGCAGAGAGTCTACCTGAGGTGAAACGGCGTCTGTCAGAAGCAATTAATAACTGTGATCAGAAATTAAAGGATGCCCAAAAGGCAGCGGAAAGTCTTAAAAAATGCCAGGAAACGAAAGAGGCATTGGAGACCAATGAGAAGATTCTTCAGGATAAACTGCTGCAGGCCCGAAATATCCATTCAGCGGCAGAAGGGCAGATGGATCTGTTGATCAGACAGTGCATAAAAAATTTGCAGGACGAGCCGAAGATACAGGAAATGCAGCAGGTACCGGGGATACAGAGCACAAATGATATAGAAAACGTTGTATCCAGGATAAAAATGTTTTTCGCAGAGCTAAAAGCCCAAAACAACGCTGTTTTAGAACAGATAAAAGCTGATCTGGAAGAAAATGAAAAAAAGGCGGAATACTTAAACCGTTTACAGGCCCAGGCTGAAACGATGGAAGACCAACAGAAAAAACTTTCTGAAAATATTTCCGAAAAGGCCCTGCTGATCCAGAAGCTGGCAACTCAGCTGGAAGAATTAAAGAAGCAGCTGGAAGAAGAAAATAAGATCTATGGTTCTGTTACAGCAGAAGAAATAGAAGACCGGCTGAAAGGAAAAATGCAGAATAAACTGAAACTGGAAGCAGCACTGGCTCAGGCAGTGGAAACATTAAATGTTTTAAATGCCCAGTCTGAAAGTCTGAGATCTGCCATAGAAACTTTAAAGTCCCAGATCGGGTCCATGCAGGAAACTTCCGAAGGGGAGATCCAGGAAAAGATAACCGTTCTTTCAGAAGAAAAGAAGGAATGGAATGAAAAATATTCCAGACAATATGCAGATCTGGAAAATAATCGTTGTATTTACAACAATGTTCAGAAAAATCAGGGAAAAATGGCAGCAGCAGAGCAGGAATATGTGTGGATGCGGTCACTTTCTGATACAGCAGGGGGAACTCTCAGCGGAAAGCGCAAGATCGAGCTGGAAACCTATGTACAGATGGCTTATTTTGACCGGATCCTGCGCAGGGCCAATCTGCGGCTTATGACTATGAGCAGCGGTCAGTATGAGTTAAAACGCCAGGAAAAAGGGGAGAGTAAGAAAGAAAAAGCAGGTCTGGACTTAAATGTCATCGATCATTACAACGGAACAGAGCGAAGTGTAAAAACACTTTCCGGCGGTGAGTCTTTCCAGGCATCCCTGTCCCTTGCATTAGGGCTTTCTGATGAGATCCAGGCGGGAGCAGGGGGGATCCGTCTGGATGCCATGTTTGTAGATGAGGGCTTTGGTTCCTTAGATGAGGACTCTTTAAACCAGGCGATCCGTTCCTTAAATGATTTGGCGCAGGGACAGAGACTGGTAGGTATTATCTCCCATGTAGGAGAGCTGAAAGACAGGATCGAACGTAAGATCATTGTTACCAAAAAGCGCAGCAGTACTGGCGTTGGAAGCCAGGTGCAGGTGGTAGGAGAGTAAGGGAATATGGTTAGAAATAGATGACATATATTGGAAAAATGACAGAAAATCTTAAAAAAAGTGCGGTTGCTCCAAAAGCTGTGTTCTGGTAAAATGGGGAGCAGATAGAAAATTTAATGCAAATATATATGTTTTCCCAAAGGAGATGTAATAGATGAAATATAGAAGATTACTGCTTGGAGGTTTTCTGGCAATGGGACTGGCTGTGACAACCGCTTCCGGTGCGCTTGCAGAGCAGATCGTTGCTGTAAACAGCCCGGTTGAGTCTGTAGGCGGTCAGGCAACCCAGGTGACAGATGCAGGTCAGAATGCAGCAGATACCTCTCAGGCAACAGTCAACTCTTCAGTCAATACAGATACGACCCAGAGTGCAGCAGGCAACACCCAGACAGATACTGCCCAGAATACAGAGGCTTCTGCTGCAAAACCAGATCCGGCATCCATCACCCCGACAGCTACCGGTATCAGCATTTATATCAGCAAACGTCAGAGCAAGCTGACCCTGATGCAGAATAAACAGGCCATTGGCGTCTGGGATGCAAAACTGGGACGCCAGTCAGCTACCGGTGATAAAGTGCAGGAGGGGGATGAAATTACTCCTTCCGGCAGTTTCTATGTATGTACCAGAAATGACAAGAGCAAGTATTATCTGGCACTTGGACTGTCCTATCCAAATATTGAGGATGCAGAAAGAGGTCTGTCCACCGGTCTTATTACCCAGGAACAGTACCAGGCGATTGTAGATGCAAACAAAGCAGGCGTGACCCCACCATGGGATACTCCTTTAGGCGGAGCTATTGAGATCCATGGAAATCAGGGAGATCGTGGAACGGCAGGCTGTATTGCCATGACCAATGATGTAATGGATATTCTGTGGAGTTATTGTGCAGTGGGTGTGCCGGTAACCATCGGTCCGTAAGCCCGTAACACTTACAGTAGCCGGAAATCTTGCCGGTATCGTCAAAGATTTCGGCGTGTGAAAGGAAACAAAAGAAATAATGGAACGCGAAATAGATTTAAAAGAAATATCCGATGGAAGATTGTACAGTTCCTCGGATATGGTAAAAGCAGACTGCGGAGATTGTAAAGGCTGCTCTGCCTGTTGTCAGGGAATGGGATCCTCTATTTTACTGGATCCCTATGACATTTACCGTTTAAGTACAGGAACAGGGCTGACTTTTGAAGATCTGTTAAAGGACCGGATCGAACTGAATATGTCAGATGGTCTGATCCTGCCAAACCTGAAAATGGCAGGAGAAAAAGAAGCCTGTTCTTTCTTAAATGAAGAAGGCAGATGCTCCGTTCATCCATTTAGACCGGGATTTTGCCGTCTGTTCCCTTTAGGGAGACTTTATGAAAATGGTTCTTTCCAGTATTTTTTACAGACCCATGAATGTAAGAAGGAAAACAGGACCAAGGTAAAGGTGCGTAAATGGATCGATATCCCGGATTTTGGCAAATATGAAAAATTCGTTTCTGACTGGCATTATTTTGCAAAAGAAATGGGACAGAAGATAAAAAGCCTTGGAAGTGAAGGACAGGACAGGTCAAAGGCTTTGTGTCTGTATATCCTGAAAAAATTCTACATGGAGCCATTTGACCCTTCCATGGATTTTTATGAACAGTTTAACAAGAGACTGGAGGAAGCAAAACATGCAGCAGCTGCCTAAGGAATTTATTGGAAGAATGGTTCGTACCATTTTGTTTATCGGCCTGGTGGCAGCCTGCTGCGCGGGAGTGGCCACTTTTGGAATGTTTGTAGCGTCCAGATTTAACCTGACTACCTCCAGAAACCAGATTCCCCTTACTTCTGTTAAAATCGAAGGGGAAAAGGTACTGATTCCTGAAAATGGAAAGACCACAAGGGAAGCAGGCTGGACTCTTAGAAACAGCAGAGGCCAGTATATCCTCACTTTGGACGAACTGGAAGCAGGAAGTCTTGATACAGCAGAACCAGTGATCGAAGTAGAAGGAGACCTGATCCTTCAGCTTAAAAAAGATACAGTAAGCCATCTGGAAAGCCAGGGACCTGTGATCAAAAAGGGTACAGGTACACTGACCATCCGGGGCGAAGGAAGCCTGGAATTGGAGTCAGCAGGTGCTGAAGCCATCAGCAGTGACTGGAACGGGGAAGAGCTGGATGCGGATCATCCTTCTGCTGTCCGTCTGGAAGCTGGAAATCTTACCTTTACTGGGGCAGATTTTGGCATTGTGGATGAGACGGTAGAGCTGGCAGGTGCCCAGGGAACGATTGGAGCTGCCTCTACATCCGGTGCTGCTGTTAAAACGGCTCATATAAAAAGAGAAGGCAGCAACAGCGACAAACTGAAATTAACTGGAAATACAGCAGTTGCAGGGTCAGAGCCTTAAAAACAGGAATATCCAGAGTAAAGATGCTCCATGAAACATCAGATATCATCTAAGGTGGCAAAATGATACCCCATTTCTTCCCACTTAGTAAGAAGTTCATCCAGGATGGCACCATTGGTGTCTGAGGTGCTGTGAAGCAGTACAATGGCCCCGGGATGGATACGGCCTAACAATTTTTTGAATGCCTTTTCTTTTGAGGGCTGTTTATCCTGATACCAGTCCACATAAGCAAGGCTCCAGAAAAAGGTTTTGTATCCCATTTCCTGGGCCATTTTTAAGTTGTTTTCACTGTATTTTCCCTGAGGCGGACGGTAATATTTTTTCATGGTCTGCCCGGTGACCTGCGTATACAAGGCTTCCAGGTCCTTTAATTCTTTTTCAAAATTCTGTTTGTCAGAGATTTTTGACATATCCGGGTGGTGGTATGTATGATTGCCAACAATATGTCCTTCCTCTACCATCCGTTTTACCAGTTCCGGGCTTGTTTCCAGATAATTTCCCACTACAAAAAAAGCAGCGTGGACATTATGTTTTTTTAAAGCGTCTAATATTTTCTCTGTATTTCCATTTTCATAACCGGCATCAAAGGTGAGATAGATCACTTTTTCATCAGGATTTCCCATATAACAGGCATTAAACTGCTTTAAATAGTCATTTGTTGTATTTCCAACGGGTGCCTGACCGGGATTTGGAAAGCTCAAGCCCCAGTTGCCGTCAGCAGAGGCAGAATAAATCGGAATACCATTTTCTGTTAAAGCCACGGGTTTTTGTGAAGGTTCGTAAACTATATTTTGGGAAGATGCATCAGAAGAAAGGAACTGGTTTGTAGCCTGACCGGCCAGACTTCCAGCCAGATAGGCAAAAACAAAGATTAAAATCAGATGAAACCATTTTTTTACAAAACCACCCATAGAAAAACTCCAGACAAAAGGGATTGGTGTATGTATATTCAATGAGTAAGTAAAAAATTCCGCCTGGACAAGCGGAATTTTTGAAAAGGTTTGCTTTTGATTTTTTATATTTTAATTGCAGGTAGATGGAAAATAGGTGCTGTTCAATATAATATGCCGGATCAGCATATCCGGGTCTGACAGGCGGTCAAGGATCTGCTGTCCTGCGGCACGTCCCATTTCAGCGATAGGCTGTACAAACAGATCCATACGCCGGAGATTATAATCACGCTGCCCTTCTATACTTTGACCAAGAATGCTGATGTCCTTTCCCAGATGTATCCCATTGTCCTTTAAATAGAATAATACGTCATCGGCCATAATGTTATTGGAAACGACAATGGCTGTACATTTTTGCTCTAATAGTTTCTGAACCTGAAGGACAGAATTTTTAGCCATGCTATTACCAGGTTGGATAAAATTGTCCTCAATAGGCAATCCATAATCATTCATGGCATTTTTATAAGCGTTAAGTCGTTCAATACTGGTGGAAATGCGCATAAGGCCGGTAATAAAACCAATTCGTTTGTGACCATCTACAGTGATCAGCTTTTCAACCCCCTGGTATAACGCAGCTGAATCATTTGAGATGATCAGGTCATGAGGACAGCCCTTAGGAAAACGGTCAATAAAAACCACAGGAAATCCATCCGGGATCTCGGAAGCCAGAGGTTCATATTCACTTAAAGTACTGGCAATGATCAGCCCATCTACCAGACCACTGGTAAGGCTGTGCACATGTTCCAGTTCACGTTCTTTTGTTTCTTTTGTATTGCAGATAATAAGACGATAGCCTTTATCAGACAGTACTGCCTCAATTTCCTCAATGATCATAGCCCATACCGGGTTTGCAATATCGGGAACAATGATCCCTATCATATTTTTTTTGCCGGTTTTAAAACTGCGCGCAATGGTGTCAGGGCGGTAGCCCAGTTCATCGATTACTTCCAGGACTTTTTGTCGTGTGCTTTCTGTAACAAAGCGAGTTTGATTTAAGACATGGGAAACAGTAGCGACAGAGACACCTGCGCGTACAGCCACATCACGCATAGTAATTCCCATAAAAACCTCCATTGAAACGTTTAACAAAAATATAACACCACTGTAAAAATAAGTCAAATAATTTTTGAAACCAGGATGATGATTGTGTAAAATACACAAAAATATAAAAGTTGATTTGTCAGTTAGTTACGATTGACGGAAAAAGAAAAGGGTGCTAATATGATGTCAACGATTTAAACGTTTACGTAATCGTTTAAATAAGACCGTACAATCAATTTTAAATCAAAACAGGAGGATGATTATGAACTCAACAGAACGTTTAAAAGCATTGCTTGAAGGAAAGCCAGTGGACCGTATGGCTGCTACTTTGTGGAAGCATACCACCATGGTGGACCGGTATCAGGATGATTTTTTTAAGAAAACAGTTCAGATCCATGATGAAAATGACTGGGATCTTATTAAGATCTGCCACAATGGCTTTTATTTTATTGAGGATATGGGATGTGAGATCGAATGGCCATCCAATGAGATCGACATGCCTCGAATGATCCATTTTGCTATTAATGATCCGTTTGACTGGAAAAGATTAAAATCCCTTTCTGTGAAAAAGGGCGCATGGAAGAGAGAGATCGAATTTACAAAGCGTCTGGCAGATCATTATCAGGGTACAGTTCCGATCCTGGGAACTGTATTCAGTCCTCTTACTACAGCAGGAGAGATGACAGGAGGATATCCAAGAAGAGAAATGATCGTATCCCAGCTGCGCCATCATCCGGAGATCATAGAGAAAGCACTGGAACAGTTAACAGAAATGACCATTGAATTCAGTGTAGCTCTGGCAGAGGCAGGTGCAGATGGTATTTTCCTGGCAGATCAGTTTGGTTCAAGAAATTTCATGACCAAGGAAGAGCACACTGAGTTTGTACGTAAATATGATCTTCAGGTTTTAGACGCGATCAAGGATAAGACATGGTTTAACATGCTCCATGTACATGGATTTGACAACCTGATGATGGAAAATGTGGTAGATTATCCGATCCAGGCAATTAACTGGGAAGATCATCTGGGAAATTATACATTAGCTGATATGAGAAAGATTACAGATAAGATCCTGATCGGCGGTATTGAACAGGCGCATGATTTTGATTGTAATGATCGCGATCAGTTAAAGGAACATTTTAAAAACAGGATCCGCGCAGCCAAGGAAGCAGCCGGTGATAAGCTGATCATCGGACCGGGATGTGTGGTTCCAACCAGTGTACCGGAATATAAGTTCAATGTACTGCGTGAAGCAGTTAATGAAGTATCACTTGAAAAGTAATTAAAAAGGAGAGGGGAACAGGTTTATGACAAAGAAAATGGGAAGATGGATCAGCGTGATCCTGGGAGCAGCAATTATGGCAACATCCTTAAACGGATGCGGCGGACAGGAAAGTTCTACATCAGCAGAAACTACAGCTGCAGAAAAAGCAGAAACAGATGGATCTGAACCAGCAGAGGAAACAAAAACAGATTCCGGAAAGAATAAATTATCATTTTTCCTGCCACTTACCGGCGATCTGATGCAGTATGGCCTGTCTTTGCAAAAAGGCGCGCAGCTGGCTATGGATCAGTATAACGCGGCAAATGGTACAGATTATGTAGTAGAATTTAATGATGATAAGGGAGATCCAACAGAATCTGTAAATGTGGCAAATAAAATCGTTTCTGATCCTACTGTTATTGCGGGCCTTGGCAGTTTTAATTCATCCTGCGCAATGGCAGCAGCACCTGTATTTGAAGAAAATAAACTGCTTCTTTTAAGTCCGACTGCTTCCCACACAGATTTCCCGACTATGGGTGATTATATTTTTTCTGCGGTTATCAGCCAGAAATATGAAGGCGCTATGTATGCAGATGAATTAAAGAAACTTGATAAGGGAACCAAAGTAGCCATTGTTTACCAGAATACAGATTTTGGCGTACAGGCAACACAGTTATTTGCAAACCGTTGGACAGAAGAGGGCGGTACGATCGTTGCAAATGAAGCGTTTGTACCAGGAAGCACAAAGGATTTCTCACCGATCATTTCCAAGATCAAACAGCAGGATCCGGATATCCTTTATATTTCAGCTTCTTACAGTGACGCGGCACAGATTTTCTTACAGGCCAAAAATCTGGATCTGGGCGCAACCTTTGTAGGACCGGCAACCTGCCTGAATGAAGAATTTCTGCAGCTTGTAGGAACCCAGATCGATGGAAGCATCATGCTCAGCACAAATCCATGCTTTATGCCATCTGTGCTGGAAACAGCAGATCTGGACGAAAATACCAAGAATTTTGTATCCACTTATGAGGATGCCTACAATGAAGTTCCAGACGGATTTGCGGCACAGGCTTTTGACGCTGTAAACATTATCATGGATGCTGTAGAGAAAGTTGGAACAGACAGTTCAGCGCTTCGTGATGAGATCGCCGGATTAAGAGGTTTTGAGGGCGTTTCCGGTTATGATATGGAATTTAATGATACAAAAGAAATGATCAAAGGCGTATATGTATTTGAAGTAAAAGATGGCAACTTTTACCGTATTAACTAATCTGTAACATGTCTTTAGCCGGCCTCAGGGGAGTCTGAAGGAGGCCGGCTATCTTTTTTCTCTGATTATCGAAAACAGGAGGACTGACTATGCTGTTGCAACAGCTTATCAATGGCTTGACGATTGGAAGCACATATGCACTGGTATCCATTGGTTTTACCATGGTATTTGGTGTGCTTGAACTTACAAATTTTGCCAATGGTTCACTGTATATGTTAGGGGCGTATTTCTCATTAATGCTGTACAATGCCACAGGGCATCACTTTTTTCTGGCATTCTTTTTAAGTATTATACTGACGGGGATCGCAGGATATTGCCTGGACCAGTTTGCGCTGCGCAGGCTTCGCAATAAGAATGCGCCTAAACTGGCAGGACTGATCACTACTTTGGGTATGTCCATGATCTTTGACAACGGGATCATGTTAGTTTTTGGAAGTGAAAGCAAATCATTTCCCAATCAATTTAATTTCGGAAGGATCTATATTGGCAATACCATCGTCAGCTGGACACAGATCATTATCATGGTTACAGCCTTTGCCTTAATGGCAATTCTGTCTGTTGTGGTTTATAAGACAAAACTGGGAAAAGCCATGCGGAGCACCTCACAGAATGTGGAAGCAGCAAAGCTGATGGGGATCAATATTAACAGTGTTATTGCATTTACTTTTGTGATCAGCGGCGTTCTGGCATGTATTTCCGGAACAATGGTAGGAATGTATTATCAGTCTGTAGATGTGAATATGGGCGCAATGATCGGTATGAAAACATTTGCTTCAGCCATCATGGGCGGTGTTGGTGTTCTGCCGGGAGCTGTAGTAGGTGGTCTGGCAATTGGTGTGATCGAAACCATTGCTGCCGGCTATATCAGTACCGGTTACAGAGACGCCATTGCGTTTACAGTGCTGATCATTGTGCTGCTGTTTAAACCAAACGGCTTATTTGGACGTAAACAAATCAACAAAGTATAGGAGGCAGAACCGATGTTGGAACGTTTTTCTATAAAACTGCAGCGTTATCGCATTCCTTTGCTGATCGCTGTATTTGCAGTTGCCTGCCTGATCCCATTTTGTGTGCAGTCTGCGTATGTTTTGAGGATCTGTGTTGTGGCTCTTATGAATATTATCCTGGCCTTAAGTCTGAATATGATGATCGGTCTTTTAGGGCAGATGTCTTTTGGGCACGCAGCTTTCTTTGGAATTGGCGCCTATACGGCAGCACTTTTATCTACAAAGTTAAAACTTCCGGCAGAACTGACATTTCCGGCTGCCATGGCTATGGCTGGTTTGTTCGGGATCCTTTTGGGACTGCCGGTACTGAAATTAAAAGGGTATTATTTTGTTATTGTAACAATGGTATTTTGCGAGATCATGAGGATCATAGAATTAAACTGGATGGATCTTACCCGGGGACCACTGGGGATCATGGCAATACCAAAACCTTCTTTTTTCGGCTTTAAAATTTCTTCCCAGAGAGAGTTTTATTTTTTAGCCCTGATCCTGGTGATCATTACTCTGGTTGTCATATGCAATATTATGAATTCACGGATCGGTTATGCCATCATGGCTATCCGGGATGATGAACTGGCTGCTTCTTCTATGGGAGTCGATATTTTTAAGTATAAGATCCTTGTTTTTGTAATATCTTCCTGTTTTGCAGGTCTGGCAGGAGCTTTATATGCCCAGTATACAGGTTATATTGACCCAACCAGTTTCACCAATAATAAATCCAATGAACTTCTGGTAATGGTGATATTTGGCGGCCTTGGCAATTTACTTGGCAGTTTTATTGGCGCAATCACACTTTCTGTTGTACCGGAATTACTTCGTGGACTGGCTACTTATCGTCAGCTGATATACGGTATTGTTCTGGTATTGCTTATGATGGTACGTCCGGATGGACTTTTAGGATCTATCAATTTTAAATATCTGGGCCAGAGAGACCGCTGTTTGCAGGGACAGGACAAAAACAGGGAAAAAAGGAGGACGTTTCCATGGAAAAAGTGCTGAAAGTAACACATGTGACACAGCGTTTTGGTGGACTGGTAGCATTAGAAGATGTGAACATGGAAGTGGCCCAGGGGGAGATCATTGGAGTGATCGGACCCAATGGCGCGGGAAAGACAACCTTGTTTAATTGTATTACAGGAATTTATAAGCCTACAGAGGGAAAAGTGGAGCTGGCCGGAGACGATGTGACCGGATGGAAACCACACCAGATCACCCGCCAGGGATTTGCGCGTACATTCCAGAATATACGTTTGTTTAAGAAAATGACTGTACTGGATAATGTGATCGTAGGCATGCATACTCAGACGAAAACAACGCTGTTGGATGCGGTTTTTTGTACCCCCAGAAAAAGAAAAGAGACAGAGACGACACGGGAACGGACAGAAAAGCTGCTTAAATTGTTTGATCTGTATGAACAGCGGTATGAGATGGCCACCAGTCTTCCCTATGGACAGCAGAGAGAACTGGAGATCGTCCGGGCTTTGGCAACAGAGCCGAAACTTCTGTTGTTAGATGAACCGGCAGCAGGAATGAATGAACAGGAAACACAGGTATTGATGCAGCGGGTGGGACAGCTTAAACAGATGGGATATACAATATTGCTGATCGAACATGATATGAAATTTGTCATGAACATCTGTGAGCGGCTGTACGTGCTGGATAATGGCAGGCTGATCGGTCAGGGAACACCGGAGGAAGTAAGGAAAAATCCAGTTGTAATAGAAGCTTATTTAGGAAAGGATGAGGAGTAGATGGCATTGCTGAAACTGGAAAAAGTGAATGTGGATTATGGCAATATCCAGGCTCTTAAGCAGGTAGATCTGGAAGTAGAGGAAGGCGAGATCATTACACTCATTGGGGCAAATGGAGCTGGAAAAAGCACGACTATGCGTACCATTATGGGGTTGAAGCACTGTGATGGAGGTAAGATCTTTTTTGAAGGGGAAGATATTACAAACTGTGATACCCGCGTAATGGTAAAAAAAGGAATTATCCTTTCTCCAGAGGGACGCCAGGTATTTCCTCAGTTTACTGTAAAAGATAATTTATTGATGGGAGCATATACCCGTCCGGATAAGGAAATACCAGAAAGCATGGAAGTGGTATATGAATTGTTTCCTAAATTGAAAATAAGAGAAAACCAGTATGCAGGAACCCTTTCAGGAGGTGAGCAGCAGATGCTGGCAGTTGGCCGGGCAATGATGGGAAAGCCCAGGCTGCTTTTGCTGGACGAACCATCCTTAGGTCTTGCGCCACTGGTGGTAAATGAGATTTTTTCTATGATACAGCGGATACGGAAAATGGGGACGACGATATTACTTGTAGAGCAGAATGCCAAAGTAGCTCTTAAAAATTCAAACCGCGCCTATGTTTTAGAAACCGGAAAAATCGTATTAAGTGATGATGCCCAGGCACTTTTAAGATCGGAGAAAGTACAGCAGGCATATTTTGGAGGACTTAGTTAAATAGCAGGAGGAGGGAAAGCAATGTCAAAAAACTATAGATCAGAACTGGTAGGGGCTTTTGGCTGTCCCATTGATGAGAATCCCACAGGTGTGATGGAAGAAGCAGCATTTGCGGCTAAGGGGCTGGATTACAGATATTTGACCATTAAGGTAAATCCTGGCTGTCTGAAAGAGGCTATGGATGGGGTAAAGGCTATGAATATGCGTGGGATCAATCTGACTATCCCACATAAAGTGGAGGTATTGAAATATCTTGATGAACTTTCACCTGCAGCGAAGATCATCGGCGCAGTTAATATGGTAGTAAATGAAAATGGAAAATTATATGGAGATAATACAGATGGAAAAGGTTATCTCACATCTTTAAAAAACGCAGGCGTTTCAGTGGAAGGAAAACATGTAACCGTTCTTGGTGCCGGAGGGGCGGCAAGAGCGATCAGCGTGGAATGTGCCCTGGCAGGCGCAAAGAAGATCACCATTGCAAATATTGAACGCCAGCAGGGAGAAGAACTGGTAGAACTTTTGAACACCAGAACACAGGCCAAGGCGGAATTTGTTATGTGGGATAAGGCGTTTGCCGTTCCGGAAGATACAGATATTTTTTCTAATGCGACTTCTGTTGGCTTATATCCCAATGTAAATGAAAAACCCAATGTAGATTATGATACTGTAAAAGATCACATGATCGTGACCGATGTTATTTTCAATGACCCTCACAGCCTGTTCCTTCAGGAAGCCGAGAAAAGGGGAGCAAAGACGATCAATGGCCTTGGCATGCTGGTAAATCAGGGAGCGCTGAATTTTACCATGTGGACAAAAACAGAGGCTCCGGTTGATGTTATGGTACAGACTTTGAAACAGGAATTCGGATTATAGGAGAGAGGTGGTAAAAATGAAGAACCTTTCATGTGTGACAGGTCTTCAGCATCTGGGGCTTCCCACAAAAGACCTGGAAAATACCATTCAGTTTTATGAAAAACTGGGTTTTACTGTTATAAATCGGGAAAGGATCCCTTCTGATGGTCAGCCAGCAGCGTTTTTGAACCTGAATGGACTTATTTTGGAAGTTTATCAACAAAAAGACAGTTCCGGACAAAGAGGGGCATGGGATCATGTGGCTTTAGATGTTACTGATATAAGAAAAGCATGGGAAGAAGTACATAAATGTGGAATAAAGCCCTTGGAGACGGAGATCCAGTTTTTACCCTTCTGGGAAAATGGAGTTGCTTATTTCAATATCCAGGGACCAGATCAGGAAATAATAGAGTTTATCCAGAAGCAATAAAAAATGCAGGTTATAAATTCTTGTGACAGAATTACGTTTGTACTATAATAGAGCAATAGAAAAAAACGTAAAGGAGACTGATCACTATGGAATTTAATCAGACCGTTATGGCACGCAGAAGCTTAAGAGCTTATGAAGAGGGAAAAACCGTAGAAAAAGCACAGATCGAAGAAATGATCCGTTTTGCCCAGATGGCTCCGTCCTGGAAAAATTCCCAGACCGGCAGATATTATGTTGTTATGTCACCGGAAATGCTGGAAAAAGTGAAAAAAGACTGCCTTCCGGAATTTAACCAGAAAAACAGCGCAAACGCACCGGTGCTTATTGTTACAGCTTTTGAAAAAACCCGTTCCGGTTTTACAAGAGAAGGTGTAGCTGAAAATGAAGTGGGCGAAGGCTGGGGCTGCTATGACCTGGGACTTCAGAACGAAAATCTGGTGTTAAAGGCGAAAGATTTAGGGTTAGATACTCTGATCATGGGGATCCGCAACAGTGAAAAACTTCGTGAATACTTAGAGATCCCGGCATCCCAGGAGATTGTCTCTGTGATCGCTGTAGGATACGGAGCCATCAGGCCTGAAATGCCGGTAAGAAAGAATGTAGAAGATATAGCAAAATTCTTCTAAGTAGCCGCTGGTTATAACAGTTTTTTCATTTCCATATACGGCAGGACGTTAAAGCCATTTTTTTCATAGACTTTAACGGCTCTGCCGTTTTCTTCTTCTACTTCCAGGCGGAGGACTGCTTCAGGATACTTTTTTCCAATAAATTCCAGAAACAGGCTTCCGATGCCGGTTCCACGAAAATCCTCTTTGATGTAAAGGTCTTCCACCCAGATACAGGGACGGCCAAATTCTGTAGAAAAGCTTTTGGCAGCCATGGCATAGCCCTGGATCTGTCCATTTTCCTCAAACATATAGCCTTCCAGATAGGGATTTCCATTATTTACGCAGGCTTCAAAATCACTGGAAAAAATAGTGGCAGAGCCGTTGCTTAAAACAGCCGGGGAAGCGTAGAAAACTTCCATCATTGCAAGAACAGCCTCTTTGTCAGTAGGCTGCATAGGTCTTATGGTTGCCATTTTTCAGATCCTCTTTCCGTCTTTGATCACACATTTTAATTCAAGATCTTTTTCGAGAAGTACTATATTGGCTTTTTTGCCTTTTTCAAGGGAGCCGTATTCGTCATCGATCTTTAAGCTTCTGGCTGGATTGATGGTAGCGCAGGCAATGGCTGTTTCCAGCGGGATATCCATTTTTTTAACAACCGTGCGCATACAGTCAGCCAGGTTGGTGGCAGAACCGGCAATGGCTCCGTCAGAAACTAAAGTTGCCAGTTTTCCTACTACTTTTACATCCAGACCGCCTAAAGTGTACTGGCCGTCAGGCATACCGGTAGCTCTCATACTGTCACTGATCAGGATCATGCGGTCAGCTCCCATCATCTGGAAAGTGGCGCGCACAGAAGCCGGGTGGATATGGATACCATCGCAGATGATCTCAGCCATCACATGTTTACTGTCAAACACGGCACCTACAACACCGGGAGCACGGTGAAGGATTTCCGGCATGCCGTTGTATAAGTGGACAGCGTGGTTTGCCCCTGCGTTAAAAGCGGCCATGGCTGTATCATAATCCGCATTAGTATGAGCCAGAGAGATGTCTACTTTATCCTTCATATGGCGGATAAATTCCAGAGAATTTTCACTTTCTTCCGGTGCAATGCCCACAAATTTTACCAGGCCTTCAGAGGCTTCTAAGAAGCGTTCACAAAGGGCGGCATCACAGGGAAGGATATTCCGGTCATCCTGGGCGCCTTTTTTCACAGGGCTGATAAATGGCCCCTCCATGTTGATACCTACCAGGTCTGCCTTTTTATAGTCATGCTTTTCACGCTTGTACTGTGCGGCAGTTTTTAAAACATCCACCAGTTCCTCTACAGGAAGTGTCATGGTAGCCGGCGCAATGGCAGTTACTCCCACCGAAGCTTCATATTCTGTGATCCGTTCCATTGCTTCCAGTGAATTATCACAGAAATCATCCCCCTTGCATCCATGAAAATGCAGGTCGATCAGTCCTGGAATAGCATAGGCACCTTCGCCGTCAAGAACTTCTTTTCCAGTAAGATCCGGTTTGGTTTCCGTGGTATAGACCGCCTGGATCCGGTCCTGGTCCAGTACCAGGCCGCCAGTTACAAATTTCTGATCTGGTGTATAAACTTTCACATTATCAATGATCATGTTGTAATCCCTCCCGTTTTAATAAAAAGTGTATTCCCCTGTTACTTAGTGTACTTGGAAATGAGATTTTTTGCAATATGGGGGTAAAAATGGTCGGTTGCTATAGAAACGGCTATTTAGGAAGTTTATCCTGGATAAAGTGAAGAAAGCCTTCCGAAGCCGGGGAAATGTTCTTTCCATAAGCCAGTCCAATATTCATAGTTTGGGCTGGTTTTAATGGAAGGTGTACCACCCGGTCCTGCCAGAGAGAACTGTTGACCAGATTGTTGATGCCAATTCCAAGACCGGCTTCTACCATGGAATAGGTTGCGTTAATGTCCATAGTGGAAAACTGGGTGTTGGGAGTAATGTGGCAGCGGGAGAAAATACGGGCATTGTCCACGTCCTGTCCCGGGTAGGTCTGGATATAGGATTCTACAGCAAAGGCTTCCATGGGAACGGACGTTTCTTTTGCTAATGGGTGTCCAGGTGGAATAAGGGCTACCATGGGATCATTTCGCAGTAAGATCCAGTTGTGGTCGCCATCACGTTCACTGATAAGACAGAAATCTGCCTGGTGGAGAGAAAGCATCTGCTGAAGCTCTGAGCTGGTGCCGTTTACAATTCTGAACTGTACACCTGGGTGCAGTTCATGGAAGGCAGAGGACATTTTTGTGATCCACCGGTAGTAGTAACTGTAGGCAGTGCCGATAATAATGGTTCCACACTCTGCGCCATGGATGCGGGCGGCTGTCTGGGAGAGACAGTGTCCGGAATAAACGAACCCCCGCACAGAAGGAAGGAACATGTTACATTCCCTGGTGGGAGTGACCCCGTTTTTTCTGCGGTAAAGAAGGGAAAAGCCAAGTTCGCTTTCCAAGGAAGCCATCATGCGGCTGATCCCGGAAGGCGTGTATCCAAGCTGCTCTGCTGCAGCGGAAAGACTGCCGGAGTCGATTACTGTAAGAAGTGCTTCGAAACGTTCCAGATCCATAGGATTCACCTTCTTTCTCATATAAATTACTATCTTTGCGAAAACAGCAAAGATATAGTGAAAAAGTTTCGCTTTTTTCAAGTATAAAACAGAGCTATACTGCTGTCAAGAAATGGAAACAGGGAGAATAGAAGGGAAAATCTGGGATGAAAAAGCAGCAGAATACAACAGAAGGAAATATAGATGCCCATTTAATAAAACTGGCAGTGCCGTTGATCTGTGGCAATATCCTGCAGCAGTTTTACAATACAGTGGATGCCCTGGTAGTAGGGCGTTTTGCTGGAAAAGAAGAATTTGCGGCCATTGGAATTGCCGGAACAGTGATGAATTTGTTTTTGTTTGCCATTGTAGGCGCATGTACGGGAGTTTCTGTGCTTTTTGCAAGATATTATGGAGCAGGAGATAACAGGGGATTTCGCAGGCAGCATTTTACAGCCTTATCTATGGGACTTTTGGGAAGTGTAGGATTAGGTTTTTTGGGAATAATTGGAAAAAATATGATCTTACAGCTGATACAGACACCACCAGTTCTTTTGCAATATGGCGCAGATTACTTAAGGTGGATCTTTTTAAGCCTTCCTGCTGCTTTTCTTTATAATCTGTATGCCTCCGTTCTCCGCTCCGCAGGAGATGTAAAAGCAGCGCTTGTTATCCTGGCAGCAGCGGTCTGTACCAATCTGGGACTGGATCTGTGGTTTGTAGCTGGTCTGCATCTGGGAATACAGGGAGCAGCAGCGGCCACAGCTTTGACCCAGCTTATATCTGCTGTATTGTGCATTGGATATATTTTTCAGGCACACAGAGAATTCTTATTTCACCGGGAAGACTGCCGCTTCCGTAGAAATGAGTTTCAGACCACTTTCCATTTTGCTGCAGTTACAGCTCTTCATCAGTCTGGTTTATACATTGGAAAAATGCTGGTTCAGGGAGCAGTCAATACAGCAGGTACCGATGCGATCTCTGCCTATACAGCTGCTACCAGGATCGAAGGCTTTGCCAATTCCTTTGGAGACAGCGGTTCTGCAGCCACATCCATTGTCACAGCCCAGAACTTTGGAGCAGGAAAAGAAGAAAGGGTAAGGGAGACATTCTGGAAAAGTTTAAGATTATTAGCAGTATTTGGACTCCTTTGTGCCGGGATCTTATTCCTTACAGCCCGGACGACCATGGGATTTATGATCGGAAATAAAACAGACGGCGCCTTTCTGGCAGCCACAGGATATTTAAAGATCGTTGCTATATTTTATGTATTCTGCTTTACAGGAAACACCTTTGCAGGCTATTTTGACGGGATTGGCAGAGTAAATATCCCTTTTATAGGAGCTGTGGGACATATTACCCTGCGTGTGATCCTGTCATGGATATTTGTAAGTCAGTTTCAGCTAAACGCAGTAGCAGTGGCTACCGGAATGGGCTGGGTATTGGTGAATCTGTTTTGGAGTATATGCTATTCGTTACATTACCCACTTATTCGTAAGATACAACCTCGATATAATAACAATTCAATGTCTGTTTAGTACCAAACCGCGTCTTTTCACGCCAGTCTTCGGACAAGTCCAGAAAACCATTATCCGATAAATACGGAGCGCCATCGACCTGAATCACACAGGCTTCATGATCAATCTGTAAAGCTGATACTGTACTGTGCTTCAATCCAACTAATGATGCCAATAATTCTGCAGTTTCTGCAAATTCCATGCAAAAGCCTTTGCGCTCGATCAATACCCTGTAATAGGAAGAATGCTTATAGTGGTCCTGAATGGCTTCCTTGCCGGCATTATACTGCGCAGCCTTGGTTACTTCTGCAATCTTTTTTGCGCGGTCCATCTCAGACATATGTTCAAAATCGAAGCTATTGAGCCAGTCTCGTAAGAAATTCACAACGGCTTCTGCATCATTGCGTTTCTCTTCATCGAAATAAGCCTCAGCGTTTTTGAAATTATCCTGCTGTCCGGATAAACGGCTGATATAGTAGGAATTGCCTGCGATATAACGGTTATGATCCATCAAGCCATGATGATTTAACTCGGCGGAATTGTAGTTCGCGGCCGTGATCTGTTCAATGTTTAATGCATAAAAATCAACTACACGCTTTAACGGGTAATTGGAATCATATGGTACGTCGCGAATTTTTCCCGGTTCATAGGTGACGCCAAGCTGTTCCGCTGTGGCAGTCTTGATCTTTCCGTTTTCATCCAGGACACGACCAAGGTAATCGATCGTCACTCCACTCGGCGTGGTCCATGCATCAAAAGATGGGAAGATTAGTCCACTCGGATAGAATTTATCGGTATATCCGGCAGCTTTATAATCTCCACGTGGTCCTCCATAAAACAGAATATAATCTGTACCACCGTAAATATTTTCCCAGTACATATTGTTACCCGCATCTATCTTCTCCGTTGGAAATACGAGGCCGCGAATCTCGGATGTCTGGTACTTAGTGTTCTGTGGATTGTCGACATTTGCCAGATAACTTGGCAGATCGCCTGCTATTGCAGTGGAAACGCTGCCAACTGTCAGAACAGCGGATAAAAAGAGTGTTGCAATCTTGTGTAAAAATGTTTTTTTCATTCCTTTTATTCCTTCCTTTATTTATTTCATGAACTATTTCAAGTATACATCATGTTTGCCCTCAAAGCGAGTCGCAAATTTCAGAAATTTAGATTGACGGGAAAGGGGCACAAAATAAGATTTGACAAATAAAAAATGGGTCTCCCTATTTCAGGGAGACCCAAGAGACCGAGGCTATCGCGGTAAACATTCCCGCAAAAGCGTTCTCCAAACCCCGTCGTTATTAAATTCTACTGTGACACCATACAGTGAAGAATCAAAGCTGCTTCTTAAGTTTAGGATATTTGCGATATCATTGGAATAGCAATCATATCCTTTGGATTTCAATGTCTTTACTAATCCATCCGCTGTATGGCTATTCTCAGCATACTTGAAGATTTTAGCGGCATCTTTGCCAACTATTAAAATTTCATATGCTTTCTGACTACGTGTGGAATAGCTTACAACTAAGTCATTTGCGTACTTCACGGTAACAAATTCAAGATTTGCGTCCGAAAATACTTCCCCATATTTCGCATTTTCTTCTCTTGTACGCCCGAACATATCCAGTGCCGCAAGGCTGATGCCGTTATTATCATACTCGGAAGTGCTGTATGTGCCGTCCTGAGCGTTATTTGCCGATGCCGGAGTCGAAGCCTGCACAGCCTTTGTCTGCACCGCTCCATTTGCAGTCCACTGTCCGTCCACATTCACCTGATATCCATCTGGGGTTGTACCACTGGTTTTGATATAGCCATTCTCATCAAAATAATAGCATTCAGCGATGCCATCCCCATTGTCATCCACCCACTGCCAACCGTTTGCATACCATGCGCTGTTATCAGCATTGGTACCATACCACCAACCAGTATCATTTTTCTGCCAACCGGCTGCAAACGCCGACAAACTCATCACTGCCATCAACGCTGCTGTTGCTGTTATGGTAGCAATAATTTTTTTGCTTTTTTTCATCATAATTGTCCTCCAATGATTTTTTCAGATGTATTTTAACGGTATAAAATTAGTCGTTGTTTATAAAATCGAGTCTTCGTATTCTTTTAACTGAGCATGCCAGTTATCTCTGTCTTTTTCTGTTATCTCCCGTATTACATGACAGGGATTTCCACCGGCAATTACGTGACTGGGGATATCCTTTACCACGACGGAACCGGAAGCGATCACTACGTCGCTTCCTATGGTAACGCCCGGATTGATCACAACATTTCCACAGATCCAGACATTATCGCCTATGGTTACAGGTCTGGCATATTCCAGATCCAGGTTACGCACATCTTTATCAATAGGATGACCGGCTGTATAGATACTTACGTGAGGAGCCAGAAATACATTATCTCCAAAGGTAACATAATTTTCATCTAATATGGTCAGATCCGTATTAGCATAAAAATGCTTTCCAAATGATATTCTGTTTCCGTGGTCAAAATAAACAGGAGGCGTCAGCACCATATCATCAGGAGCGGCCTTAAAACATTTTTTCAGTTCTTCAAAAGCACTTTTATCATGCCAGTATTCCGAGTCATTAAATTTTTTCTGCGCTGCATGAACGGTTTCAAAGGTATTGCCGCCAACTTTATAGGGATTATATAATTTTCCCTGGATCATTCTGTCCCATTCTTTTTCGTTTATCATTACTTAAACTCCTATTTTAGATACAAAACACACTGTATAGTGGCACCGATTTTATTCCTTTTACCATTCCAAAGTTTCTTGCAGAAATTCTGATCGCATAGACAGGATCATATTTTTCCATATAAATCATCATACTTTTTGCTTTTACATGGTTTCCGGCTTTGCATTCCACAGGGATAACATGACTGTCTTTTTGTATCAGAAAATCGACCTCTGCTGTATTGTCTGATTCCCAATAATGAAGATCATATCCATTTGTTTTTAACGCGATGGCAACATAATTTTCTGTTAGTATACCGCGAAAATGTTCAGTTTCTCTGCTTCTTAATGCTTCTAAGGTCATTCCAAGCCGTGCAGACATAATTCCCATATCACTATAATACAATTTGAAGGCACTTATGTCCTGATATGCGGCAACAGGATAAAAGCCCTGACCGCATTTCATACATTTATTTACGATCCCGGCTCGGATCAGCCAGTCAATGGCATCTCCATATTGGGATGCTCTGGCTCCGGATTTTATCAGTTTATATTGAAATTTTTTTGAGTCTTTTGCTAATTGGGCCGGAAGTGAATCATAAGCCTCAAAAATGCGTATGGTATCAGTTTTATCTGCATACTTTGTCATATCAGCAATGTAGGAGTTTAGCAGCATTTGCCGGATTTCGGTCTGTTCTAAAGGGCTGTTTTTGGTAAGGTCAGCTTTTACCGCCGCAGGCATTCCACCTACGATACAATAATGATAAAATTCCTGCATGGCATCTTCATGAAGTATTTCATCTAATGGCTGATCGCTTTCATAATGTTTTCTTATTGCGTCCGAAAGCAATTGTTTTCCTTTTGCCCACAATACCTCTTCCAGATCCATGGGATACATAGTCAACATCTGAACTTTTCCAACAGGAAATGAATATTTTTCACGGTTTACAGCTACGCTAAGTAAACTGCCAGCAGCCATTACATGATATTCGGGTGCTTCTTCTGAAAAATATTTTAAAGAAGTTAAGGCACGTTCACACATCTGTATTTCATCAAAGATAATGAGGGTGGTTTCAGGTATGATATTTACCTGATAATACTTTTCCAGGACAGATATAATGTTATCTGCGTGAATATCTGTTTCAAAATATTTTCCGATCCGTTCGTCAGTTTCAAAATTCACATAGACTGTATTCTTATAATAAAGTGCCCCGAATTCCTGCATTTCAAAGGTTTTTCCAACTTGTCTTGCGCCATAAATAAGCAGAGGCATTCTGCCGCTTTGCATATTTTTCCACTCGTATAATTTGGTTGTTATTTTACGCTTCAACTATACGGGCTCCTTTCTTTTTTATATATCCTAAATATAAATGTATTATATTACATTATTTCATATGAATCAATGTAAAAAGACACATCGATCACGTAAAAAGAGCAACCGTCATTTCAGGTTGCTCTAAAAACTGTAGATTCAAAAATATGCAATTCGTTTGTGTCTTACTTTTCATCCACCACCTGGAAAATAATAAACTTCAGATAATAGGACTCATCGGCTGCCCAAAGGATGGGGTGATCGGCTGCCTGGGTGCGGTATTCTACCTGGCGCAGTCTCTTGTGGACGTTGGAAGCGGCTTCACGTATGGTTTTTGTGAACAACTCCGGATCCATGAAATGGGAGCAGGAGCAGGTGGCAAGGTAGCCTCCGTCTTTTACTAACTTCATGCCACGGAGGTTGATCTCACGGTAGCCTTTTACTGCGTTTTTAATGGAATTTCTGGATTTGGTGAAGGCTGGCGGGTCAAGGATGACTACATCAAATTTTTCACCTTCCTGTTCTAATTTTGGAAGCAGGTCAAATACATCGGCACACTGGAAAGTGACGTGATCCTCCAAGCCATTTAAGCGGGCATTTTCTGTTGCCTGGTCTACTGCCAGCTGGGAAGCGTCTACGCCAAGGACTTTTTCAGAGCCTGCAATACCAGCATTTAAAGCGAAAGAGCCGGTATGGGTGAAGCAGTCTAATACCTTTGCAGGTTTCAGATTACGGCACAGGTTCTGTACTGCAAGACGGTTGTATTTCTGATCCAGGAAAAATCCGGTCTTCTGGCCGTCTTCTACGTCTACAATGTAGTGAACGCCGTTTTCACAGATTTCTACCTTGGTATCGAATGGTTCTCCAATAAAGCCTTTAAAGCGCTCCATACCTTCCTGAAGGCGGACTTTTGCATCGCTTCGCTCATAAATGCCACGGATTAAAATACCGTCTTCTGCCAGGACTTTCTTTAATTTATCTAAGATCACCGGCTTTAAGCGGTCAATGCCCAGTGCCAGGGACTCTACTACTAAAACATCTTCAAATTTATCGATGACAATACCAGGCAGAAAATCTGCTTCGCCGAAGATCACGCGGCAGCTGGAGATATCAGTAGTAGCTTTTCTGTATTCCCAGGCAGTGCGGACTCTCTGTTCGATGAAATCTTCATTGACCACAGTATCTTTTTTGCGGGATAACATGCGTACGGTCAGCTTGGAGCTTGTATTGATAAAGCCATGTCCCAAAGGATAGCCGTCAAAATCTTCCACAGTGACCAGGTCGCCATTTTCAAAATCACCGGAAATAGTGTCGATCTCATTGTCATAGATCCAGGCGCCGCCGGCCTTTAATGTGCGTCCGGTTCCTTTTTTTATACGTACACAGGCAGTTTCTCTGAATAAATCGTCGTAGTTCATCTGTTTTCTCCTCATTTGGTGTAATATACTCTCAGAATATCATCAGTATACAACAAAATATAAGCAATCGTATATTATCAATATATTGATAATAATATAGACTGGATCAGGAACGTACATTTTCTATATCCGCAAAAGGATCTGTATCCAGCACACCGATGCCTTTACGGATCACCTGCTCGGTCAGTCGTGCCAGTTGCTGCGGTGTCTCTTTCATGCCTGTCTTTAACCAGTACTGCACCAGTCCTACACAGCCGGATACGATGAAAGAGAAGTAGGCATCAAAAATAGCTGGATTTCCGGCGCGGAATACTTCCATCCAGTCGTGAAGACATTTATCACGAATCAGCTGTTTTAAGCGGTTCAGAAAGTTTAAATCACCGTTTTCACCTAATAATATTTCTACCAGGTCTGCATTGTCATAGGCCAGTGTGTAAATTTCTACGAAAATACCGTAAGGATGCTTCTTCAGATCTTCTGCATCATGTTTCATGACCAGTTGATTAAAATCGTCTAAAAGCTCGCTTTCTGTTTTTTCCAGAAGATCAAATACATCTTTATAATGAAGATAAAAAGTTCCTCTGTTCAGATCGGCCAGCTCGGTCAGCTCCCGGACAGTAATATCCTGCACTTTTTTCTGTTTTAATAAAGTAACAAGACATTCCCGCAGCTGCTTTCTGGTACGCCGTACCCGTCGATCTACTGCTTCTGTACTCATGATAAGAAATTCCCCCTTTTTGTATGTGATGTTCTCTCGGATTTGTTTACAGTATTTTAATATTTTGTTTATGAACATATACTACAATGTTGTCGATTAATAAACAAAAGAATTAAAATTAATCATTGTTGTTTTCACCATTAGTTAGTATAATCCATTATAGTTAATAAATGAACAAATGTCAATTAACAAATATAGAGTTCAATAATGGAAAACAGAGGTTTTAAAGACAGCAGGAGATGAGAGGATGAAAGGCAGAAGCAGGTTATATCCTATTTCTATAATTATGATGGCCGCTTTTCTGGCAGCGGGACCGGCAAAAGCAGTGTATGCAGTAGAGCCAAATGGCAGCTGGGTAAATCTTGACGGGAACTGGTACTGGAAGAAAACAGATGGTACGGCATACATTGGCTGGCTCTACACCGGCGGCCGCTTCTACTATATGAAGGAAGACGGGACCATGGCCACCGGATGGGAAAAGGTGGGAGATGAATGGTATTACTTCCACGAAGACGGGGGAATGAACGAAGGACAGCTGGTTTTAGATAATGCTGTGTATGAATTTGAAAGTTCAGGCGCTTTGAAAACAGCAAAGTGGCTGGAAAATACAGGCGGCGGCGCTTACAATGCAGGCTGCTATGATGATGTGGCTCAGGATCTGTTTGGTCAGTTAGGGGATGAAAAGAAAGAACAGTATTTTGACGCATATCCAGACAGAGAACGGGAGTACGATGGTGATAACCACACCAGCTATGACCGGTACGCAGGTTTTATCATGGATATGAAGTTAAATAAAATTGCACAAAGCCGTCTGGAGGCAGCTATGGAAAAAGGGTATGCAGACGGACGGGTCACAGGAGAAGGAACCATAGAAGACACACTGGCATCCATTCCTTACCGCAAAAATGCTTCTTGCCTGGAGGTATATGTGCGGGACTGCGAGGATACGGATGAGGCATATGACAAGATAATGAATGTAACGGGACGTAAATATACATCAAAGTCGGACAGAAAATACACATTACAATATTATCGATATATGGGTATGGCCCATGAGGAAAAGAACGGACACCACTGGTTTATGGTTCTTTTTATGCGTTAAATAACACATATCTATGTGAGGAGTTAGGATCATGGAAAAGAAATTCAAGTTAGGACCCTTAAAGAAGCGTGAGAAAAAGGAAAAAGCTTCCGGTGAAAAGCCGTCCATTAAGCTGGCCCGGTTTATTATTGAAAAACAGAACTGGATCGTATCAGTTTTTATTGCAGCCTGCATATTCTGTGCAGTTGCCATGCTATTTGTGGAAGTTAATTACGATCTGACGGAATATCTTCCGGATACCGCACAGTCAGGTATCGGTTTAAATAAGATGGAAGATGAGTTTGGCTATCCCGGAACAGCCCGTATTATGCTAAAGGATGTGACGCTATACGAAGCCAAGCAATACAAAGATAAAATGGAAGATGTAGACGGTGTGGATCAGATCCTCTGGTGTGACAGCACCGTAAATATCTACTCAGGTGAAGATTTTATCCATCAGGAAGACATTGAAGATTATTACAAAGATGGCTACGCAGTCATGGATGTAACTTTTAAAGAGGGGAATACAGCAAAAAGCACTTCCCAAGCCATTGATGAGTTAAAAGCCATCACAGGAGATAAAGGCTGCTTTACAGGAATGGCAGTACAGAACAAATCTCTGCAGGAGAACCTGGCAAGTGAGATGCAGCTGATCTTAACAGTAGCAGTTATCATGATCTTTACCATCTTATGTATCACAACCACTGCCTGGTCAGAGCCGTTTCTGTTCTTACTGGTCATGGGTGTGGCCATTCTGTTAAACCGTGGTACCAACATTTTTATAGGAAGAGTTTCCTTCCTGACCAACAACGTGGCAATGGTGCTCCAGTTGGCAACTTCCATGGACTACTCCATTTTCCTGTTAGATGCATTTACCAGAGAAAAGAAAAAAGGGCTTTCTGATGAAGAAGCCATGGTAGATGCGGTAGATGCGGCCATTAATTCTATTTTCGCCAGCAGCCTTACTACTATAGCAGGTTTCGTGGCCCTGATGTTCATGAAATTCAGTATTGGTTTTGATATGGGTCTGGTACTGGCAAAAGGAATTGTATTCAGTCTTTTAACAGTTGTACTTTTCATGCCGGCCATGATCTTCCGCTTTGCGAAATGGAATGAAAAGACGGCACATCGTCCGTTCCTGCCGGATTTCCATAAAATGGGAAGAGGCATTTACAAGATCCGTAATATTGCACTGGTGATCATGATCCTGGTAGTTCCTTTTGCTTATACTGCCCAGGGAATGAACAGTTTCTTATTCGGAAACAGTGCAGTAGGTGTCAGCGAAGGAACCCAGGTCTATGCAGATGAGCAGGCCATTAATGAGAAATTTGGCCGCAGCAATATGCTGGTTGCCATTTATCCAAATACATCAGCTATTACAGAAAAGGCAATGTCTGATGAGATCGAAGATCTGGAATATGTAAAAAGCGTAACATCCATGGCAAATACACTGCCGGAAGGTGTACCGGAAGATTTCCTTCCCTATTCCATTACCAGCCAGCTGCATACAGATACCACAAGCCGTATGCTGATCTACATAAGGACCAAGTCAGAAAGTGACAAGGCTTTTGAGTATACCAATGATATCCGTGATATTGTGAAGAAATATTACCCGGAAGACTCTTATGTGGCAGGTGAAACTCCTTCTACGCAAGATATTAAGACTACGATCACAGCGGATAATGCAAGAGTTAATGTGCTGTCCCTGATCAGTGTATTTGTGGTAGTCATGTTCAGTTTCCAGTCTGTACTGGTGCCCATCATTGTTATGATCCCTATTGAGGCAGCTATTTATATCAATATGGCGGTGCCTTATCTGGTTGGTGAGACGCTGGTTTATATGGGCTATATTATCGTAAGCAGTATCCAGCTGGGGGCTACAGTAGACTATTCGATCCTGCTTACTAATAACTATATGGCCTGCAGAAAGACCATGAAGAAGAAGGAAGCTGTGGTGGAGGCACTGGCCATGTCCTGTTCCTCAGTATTTACTTCGGGAACTATCCTGATACTGGCAGGTTACATTGTATATATGATCTCCAGTACGGCGGCTATAGGCGGACTGG
>ULOG01031843.1_pt1 | contig 81624 bp, 52 predicted proteins | sample 1952401 | NCBI WGS metagenome assembly ULOG01 (sample SAMEA4835598, study PRJEB28245) | human gut metagenome | biome: gut microbiome; material: fecal sample | place: Denmark | collected 2008
GAAGGGTTCCACTTCCGGGCTCTGGTAGAAGACGATGTGATGCTTGCGCAGGGCGGGCAGGATTTTGGTTTCGTAGATACGGATACGGTCTTCCAGCTGACGGTTCACTTCGTCGTTGATTTCGTCCACCAGCTCGATGGCCGACTGTACGCTTTCCTCGTCTTCGGGTGTCTTGCCGGTGGCGATGGCCTTGTGGTCGGCCACCCGCACCTTGTAGAATTCTTCCAGGTTGGACGAATAGATGGAGATGAAGTTGATGCGTTCGTATAGCGGCAGGGTGTCGTCGTCGGCTTCGAGCAGGACGCGGTAGTTGAACGACAGCCAGCTGATGTCTCGTTTGAAGAACTGATATTCCATAACTGTAGATTTAGGGCGAAAGAGGGGAGAAGCTGATGGATTTCTGTCAACTAATCCGTCTCTCTTAGGCGAATGTAAGGCAAATGTACTTACCTTTGCACACAAAAACAAATGAAAAGATGATAAAAATAGGTTTGCTGTCCGATACACACGGATATTGGGACGAGAAATACTTGCAATACTTCGAATCGTGCGACGAAATCTGGCATGCCGGCGACATCGGTTCGCTCGAGGTGGCCGAACGCCTGGCCGCCTTCCGCCCTTTCCGGGCCGTGTATGGAAACATCGACGGGCAGGACCTCCGCCGTCTGTATCCGCAGACCCTCCGCTTCACGGCGGGCGGTGCCGAGGTACTGATGAAGCACATTGGCGGTTATCCCGGCAAGTACGATCCTTCGATAGCGGGCAGTCTGCTCACGCGTCCGCCCAAGCTCTTCATCAGCGGGCATTCGCACATCCTGAAGGTGAAATACGACAAGACACTCGGCATGCTCCACATCAATCCGGGAGCTGCCGGCAAGTATGGTTTTCACAAAGTGCGCACGTTGGTCCGCTTCGTCATCGACGACGGTGTGTTCCGTGATCTGGAAGTGGTGGAGCTGGCGGGATAATCATTCCCTCAGAAGAGGAGGGCGGCGCAGAGCAGCAGGCCCATGAGCAGCATGTTCCGCGAAGTGGCACCCAGGATGCGGTTCAGTCCCTTGCCTTCCCGGATTTTTACCATGTTGCGCCACGTCAGGCAGTGGAGGCAGAGGTAGAGGCACGGCGCCCAGACGAATTCCGTCCACGTCAGCCTTCCGCTGCCTACCAGGCCGGTGCAAAGCAATACGGCCGCCACGCCCAGCCCCAGATACAGGCCGGCTCCGAAGCGCTCTCCATATCTCACGACCAGCGTCCGTTTCCCACTGATGCGGTCCTGCTCGCGGTCGCGGTAGTTGTTCACCATCAGCAGTGTGTCGATGACCAGTCCCGATACGAGCGACAGCAGGCACACGTCTCCGTTCACCTGCCCCGTCTGCACATAGTAGGTGCCGCCCACGGGTACGAAGCCGAAGAACACCAGTACCAGCACGTCGCCCCAGCCCCGGTAGGAGAGCACGGTGGTGTAGAGAAAGGCAAACAGCAGGCACAGCACGCCCAGCAACACCAGTTCCCATCCACCGTACGGCAGTTTTCCCCAGACTGAATACAATACTCCCAGACCGCATGCACAAGCCGGTGCCAGCACAACACCGATGCCGATGGTCATGGCGTGCGGCGTAATCCAGCCTTCCGCACAGGCCCGTTGGGGGCCGAGGCGGTCACTGCGGTCGCTCCCTTTCCGGAAGTCAAACAAGTCGTTGATGAAGTTGGCCCCCACCTGCATCAGAGCGGCAAACAGCAGGCACAGCACTGCTTCCTCCGTCTGGAACTGCCGGTCAGCATAGGCCAGCGCACAGCCCAGCATCACGGGAACGACTGCTGCCGTCAGCGTCTTGGGGCGGGCGGCCAGGAGCCAGGCGCGGGGGGAGTTGGGGCGCATAGAGACTGTTATGGATTTACGGTTGTTTTGAGTTGAGTGGGCGAAGCCAGGGAATAGGTGATGACGTAGCAATGTCCCGGTCCTACCTTTTCTCCTTCCACTTTTCCATAGGTCTTCTTTTCTGTTGTGAAGGTTTCGTTATCTGCATTCGTTGCAGTCAGCGTGTAGGTAAAGGCCATGTCTTCGGCATAGTCCATGTAAACCGTTTCTCCGGGTTGGAGGACTGTTACTGTTTGTTCATCTGTCGTATAGAACGAAAGTTCAACATCACTGAACAATTCTTGAAGCTCGTCGGACAAAGTTGCCAGGCTGATGCCGACATTGACCATCGGTACAGATATGGTAGGATAAGTCACTTTTTCCGCTTGGATGGTGAAAGTCGTTTCCACGTAATATTGCGGAGTATTGGCTGTCTTGTTCTTATAAGCTTCGTTATATGCCTTTAGGGTATATTCGCCGGCTTCCAGTTCGATTTTACTGGGGAATGTTCCTGGTTCGTATGTGTTGTTATCTGTCCCGATTATCTCCACGTACAAGTCTTCATCCACAGCACGGGTGTGCACGCTTTCTATGGTCGGCAATGCAAGGGATAAATCCGTCAATTGGAGGTATCCTTTGCCTTGTTCCGATAGGATATCTTCCTGCTGGCAACTGATTAGCAGGAAGAGATTGAGTAAGATATAGAGTGTCCGTTTCATAAGTTCGGTATATTATTTGTCGTAGATAAGGGAGATGTCGTCGATGGTTAGAACGCTGCCTCCATGGACATTATAATAATTGCTTGAGCCTTCCGGTACATTTACTTCTATATTCTGTTGTATAGCTGGTTCATCATTTATCGCAACAGAACAGAATTTAATTTTAATTGTAGAAGGCTTTAATTCTAAGTTTGAATATTCAAGATTAATGGTTTGCGGAGTAAAGTCTGTTTTAGATTCTCCATTTACAGATTCAAAAGTTCCTGTTGCTATAGGGGAACTATTTCCATCTGCATACAATTCTACATAAACTCCAAAACGTTCATTGTCGTAACTTGAATATTGATACTTGAATGATAATTGAGTAGGGCGTGAGTTCCATGGTCTTCCCTCTGATAAGTTTCCATCGCTTGATGTTGTGCCCGCATACAAAATTCCACGAATATTATCACCAAAGTGTGTTCCTGATGTATTTGCGTTATTTACATTTATTGTCCGAATAACAGCTGCTTTTCCCATTTGTCCATATCCAGGTGTTTTAAAGGTAGTTGTAGGGAAGCATTTAAAATTTATACCTGTGGCTGTAATAGAAGTTGGCATTGTTATGATGTTATTAGTATCCCACCATTGTTCAACAGTAACATTCCAAGGTTCAAAAAATGGTTGATCTGCATATTTTGTACCAAAAACCCACCAACTTGTTGTTCTTGTTGTTTCCGTCCACGCATCCATATTCCCATTTGGTAAGGCTTTTGGCTCTTCCATCTCAACATCTACCTCGTTTGATGCCAAAGAGCCACGATACAATGCCCGTACCTTGTAGTTCCTGTTTTGGGGATGCTCCGCAAAGATTTGTTGACGGGTATCTTGGTTGCTGCAATCTTTCCAACTCCCATCTGCATCTTGATATTGATAAACCAAATTTTCTTTGATTTTTTCCATATTTCCTTTCCCTTCTTCAACGGTAATTTCCTCGACGGTGAATTCCTTTGACCAGATGTTCCCTGTCAGGACGGAAACTGTAAATTCAGGTTTGTGTACGGCAATAGTATAGGTCTGTGCACCGTCAGCATTGGTACGATTGTTGGCTGTTACGCTATTTATGGTAATGGTGTTGTTGACCACACCGTTGTTTTGAGATTGCAGTTTGGCGATGAATGTGTCGGGGAAAGTAATTTTAGGGTCGCTGGAACCAATCAAAGGCAAGGTAATACCAGCATCTGATAAAGCTATTTTTTCCTCGTCTGTCATAGTTGACAATTGATAGGTTTTATTCAAAGCGTTTAGGTTCTCGTCTGCAAAGTTGAGAGTGAACGATAAGTCTTGGAGCGGTTGTGATACGGTAAAGTCAATAGAAGCAGACGTAGCATCACCAGTTTCATAGACCGTTAAAGTTTTGTTTTCGTCAAATCCTGTTGCGTTGATTTTGGGTGCAGGCAACCACTCCACCGGTATTGTTTCCGAAATGGTTACCGTTTCCACTTCCACTTTCTCTACAGTGATGATGGCACCGGCTATAGCAGGTTTCAGCGATAAGGTAAGTTTGCAATGCTGCCCGGCCTGGAAAGCGTCAGCCGTCAGTTTGTCTGAGGTAATCTCCATGCTGACGTCTTCGTTACTTTCTTTCAGCGTTCCTTTAAAGGTGAATGTGGGAGTGGAACCGGCGCGGTAGTATGCACTCTCACTCTGTGCAGTAGAACCGTTACGTCCGATGGTTACGCTAGTATTGCCTACTTTGACTTCCACACCGTAGGTGGAGAACAAGTCGTTGAATTTATCTATCTGTCCCTCTCCATAAACAATCGATGTCAATGCGTTGGCCACCTTGCACGTCAAGGTTACAGGCGTAGGCTGATTTGCTTCAACCTCCACACCGGTTGCTTCTCCTTTGTAATAGGGGGAATCGAGGGCAATGGCATAATCTGTACCATAAGTGGCAGTTACGGTGTATGTACCTGTAGAGGCTGGAATCGGTTGTGAAGTATATACGCCGCTATACAAAGATTCTCCGGTACTTTCCTTGACGATATTCAGGGTAAATTTCTCTGCTGTCGGTTTCCCCAATTCGGCAGGTGTACTTTTGGTACTTATACTGACATCTTCGGCAAGGGTGATGCACAAGCCTCCTTGCGGGGCTTCCCACTGCTCCGTCTGGCAGGCTGCCATCAGCATCCCCACCAGTCCGATATAGATTGACTTGATATATTTCATATGCGCTATTCTTTTCTTATCATTCATAAACCAGTTCCATTTCGTCCAGCCAAAGCTTGCTACCCACGCCGCCGATGTAGTAGTCGCCATACTTGCTTGACGAAGCGACGATGATGATATACTTCGGAGTACGGTTGGTTGCGCGGTATTCCAGAGGAATTTCCAGTTGCTGATAGCTTGTCACTGTTTCGCTGGAGGTATATTCGCCGTAAGCAATGATGTTTGCATCGTTCGGATCGAAGAGATGGCGGTTCTTCGGGTCATTGCGTATCTCGTATGGTTCCGACTTGTCAGACAAGGCAATGTAGACTTGGAACATATCCGGTTGTCCTTTCAGGGAGGCCAGGTCTCCCACGTTGTCGCCTATCATGTCGATGGTAGCCGAAGTATATTTGTAGTTCAGGCGCAGGGCAGTGGGAAAAGCTGTGAACGGACGTCCGAAGTGCAACAGACCGTTCAGTCCGTCCAGGGCGAAATCACCTGTGAAGATGTTGCCTGCCCCGAGTTTGATGATGGCATTCTTGGTTTCCAGCAGGGCAGCTTGTCCCTTCACGCTTTCGTCCGTCGGAGTGGTCAGGTTGCCGATGAACGCAGCCGCACCAGGATTTCCCGTGCCCCAAAAAGAGTCATTGCCTGCTCTCCAGGGGTTCCATTGCTTGCCGTCCTGCGACCATTCCTCCATTGCGCCGTTCTCCAGCGGGGTAGCCGCTGCGGTGGTGAACGTCTGTTCGCTGCCTGCCGAGCCGTCCACACTGATGCGGTATTTATAAGTGGTAGAGGCACTCAGTCCCGTCAGTGTCGCGCTGAAGGTATTCCCCGATGTGCTGACGTCGGCTGAGGGAACGGTGCTCCACGATGTTTCGCTTTCTTTGCGGTATTCCACCGTCGGGGTTTTGCCGCTCTGCACATTGCCTGTCACCGTGGCGCGGGTAGTCATGGCGAAGGCTTCAGCCGAACTGCTACCGCTTTCGTTGCTGTCCGGGTAGACGTAGACGGTCCATTCATAAGAAAATTCCTCCCATGAACAGCTGACGTTGAAGGTCGAAGGCTTTGAATAGTCCTTTTGAAGGGTTGGATCGGGTGTCACGCGGCCATATTCACCACCCAGATTCAGTTTCTTCACGTTCAGGTTGGTGAGGTCTGTAGCAGGATCCACATAGATGATGACGGTACGTGTGTCTGCATCAATGACATAACTTCTCATGCCTTCCACGTCGATATCCCGCTGAATGATTTGGTTTACCGTCACTTTCCACTGATAATCCTGGTAGGTACGTAGGGTGAAGGTGACTGGATTCGTAAAGTTCACCCGTGTGTTGGACGACAGGGGAATACTGTCCAGCGATGCAAACCCCGTTGTCGGAAATTTGGCATAGTTCTCGCAAGCTGCCGAGTCGGCCAGCAGCTCTGCGCCCGAGGTTGTCTTCAGGCTGAGAATTTGCAGGCGGGAGATGTCTACACCGTCGTTCACGTAAAGGGTCACCGTGCGTGCCGACTTGTTGATGGTGGCGGCGGTAAAGGTGTTTTCGTCCGCACCCCGTTGGCCTTCCACGGTCATCGATTCGATGGAGGCCTCTACAATGGGATAGGGAATGTCGTTTTCGATAGCGCAGGATGAGAGAATACCGACGGTCAGTGTCAGTATGCCAAAGATGCGGGTCAGGTTATATTGAATCATTCGTTTCATGTTGTCAGAGGTAGAAAGTCATTCCGAGATTGATGGAGAAGAGGTTTATCTTGAAGTTGCCGGAGGAGACGCGGCGCTTACCCGTTTCCACCTGGTTGGTCTTCTGGTCAGTCCATTTGAAGTCGAAACCCATCACGCCGACCGATACTTCTGCTGCCGCCCAGTTGGTGATGAAGGCTGTCATTCCCGGAGCAAAGCCGATCTGGAAATTCTGCACTGTCTGATAAGTACCGTCATACTCGGTGCCCGAACCAGTAGAATTCTTTCCTTCACCATATCCGTAAGTGAGTCGCATCTCGTTGAAGAGACCGAACACTTTACTACGACCAATGGGAATATAGGAACGGAAGAACCCGGACACTTCGTATTTATGTTCCAGGTAGTAGAGGTCGTTGAAGGAAAGGGTCAGGTCACCCAGATCAATGTCCAGGTTACCCAGGTCGAGGTAGTCGCGGTTGTAAGCAAAACGGATACCTGCAGCCATGTTGTTGCGGAAGAAGTAGCCGATGTAGGGGCTGACGCTGAACTCGTAGCCGTTTCCTTCGACATCCTTGATAACAAGGAAGTTCAGATTGTCCTGTTCATGCTCAGAGTAGGAGACGGTTCCTCCCACCATCCACGTACCTTTGGGGATGAATACGCGTGTCTGTACGTCACGGTCTATTCGCTGGATAGCTCGTTTTCCTCGCTGGGCCCATGCGTTGGCGGTCGTCACGATTGCCAGCAACATCAGCAGAATTGTTTTTTTCTTCATCTATTCTTCTAATAAGAATTATTTCCTTAATTTTATAGTCCGGCTATTTGCCACCTAAGGGGTTAGAAGCCTATTCCGTGACAGGAATCACTTCTAACCCCTTGAGGGAAGTTTGCAAAGATACAAAACTATTTTGTTATTTCCATATTGTTGGTTCGCCGTCGTAGATTAACTCGAAGTCGTCGAGGTACATGGTACTTCCTTCACCGCCAGTGAAATAATCACCGTATTTGCTGGAACTACAAACAATAATGATGTACGATGGTTTTTCTGTCAGATTCTTATATTTTAATGGAATATTAAATTCTTTCCATTGCCCATTTGTGTTGACACATTCGGTGACTGGTAATTCACCATAAGCTATGATATTGTTATCTTCAGCAAAATCAATGAAGGTTGATGTATCTGTATTATCTATTGTATATGTTTTTTTAGATAATGCTATATAAATCGAGCAAAGATCTGGGTCTCCATTGTTTACTGTGTTTGCAGGTTGGTTGGCTCCTACGTAGTTTATAGCTGCTGATGTATATTGGAAATAACCTTTTAAGGCAATGGGCCTTGAAGTAAAAGCTTGCCCGAAATCGATTTTTGCACCATTAGGACCTACCAGTGAATTGAATTTACCTGTGTACAAACTGGCTGCTGCAAATTTTCCAATACCGGCTGCGCTTGCAAATTGGGATTTAAGTTCTGCAGATTTTCCTCCAGCTGTATGTACCGTAGTTGTATTCTCTTGTGTCGGATTTATGTTAACTGCAGCTCCTAATCCAGTTGTAGTACCAGGATTACTGGAATCCCAAAAAGGTCCATTTTGAGAATAATAATCGCTAGTACAAGCATACCAAGTTTGAGTTTTTTTAAATCCACCATTGTCTTTTACAAACCAATCATCAAAATTTTGATTGTATAAATCAATATTTGTTTCTGTGATAAAGCCTACCGTTTCACTCGTGATGCCCTCCTCGCTTCCGTTGTTGTAGTAGAGGCGGCATTGGTAGGCCGTGGCGGGTGTTAGGCTGCTAAGCCGAGTTGAGAATTTCTTGTCCTTTTCCTCTACGATCATATCGGTTGTGACTTTAGTCCATTCGGCGGCATCGGCAGCCTTGTATTGGAATTCTAGTTTGCTCTGGTCAAAGACATCGGCAAACGAAGAAACTTCGCCGGTGAGGTAAGCAAAGGTGCTCCAAGCATTGGCCGAGGCAACAAGGGTGTTGGTAGCGGTCACAGGCACACCGATGGTATAGGTATACGTTTTCGTGGCGTCGTCTACGGTAACATTGATGTTCGACGAACCGCTGGATGCAATACGATAACGCAGAATGACATTCTCCTGGGCTTTGATGCCGGTGATGGTGTCTTTTTTACTATGTATGTCACTTTCATAGTTGGATACTGTCAAGTTGGCAATCAAATCGGTTACCGGGAAATAAGCCTTACCTGTTTCACTGGCTTGGCGCATCTCGAAAGTCACTTTGTTGTCACTGTTGCTTTTGTCTGATACGCCGACTACGGCGGTTTGGAAAGCAGCTCTGAAATCGTCGCTAAACTCCACGGTTACCAATACGTTGGCCAGTTTGCAGACAATCTCTTTGCTGGTATTGGTGTTCATCTTGATGTTAATGGTGTCTTTGGCAGCGTAGTAGGGCTTGTCCCATCCTGCCGTCTTCCCATCGAAGCCGGCGGAAGAAGCCTCGATGGTGTAGGTGCCTACGGGTAGCTCAATGGCTTCTGTCCAAGTTGTCCAGTCGTCTGTTTCTTCTACTGTTTTGCCTGCAGAGTTTACAATCTTGACGGCAATCTGTTTGGGGTTGTATGTGTCTTCTGCTTTGGTGAGGGTCGTTTTGTCTGTACCCACTTGCAGCATCAGGTAGCCGACTGCTTCCTGCCTCAGTTCCCCATTTTGGCATGAACCAAGGGTTACTAAGACAGTGCAAGAAATCAGAAAGATATATAGTTTCTTCATTTATATATTAGTATTAATATTAATCGTTAGAGTTGCTGATTTAGAGTTTCCTTCTAGGTCTATAATTTTTAATTCAAAATCATGTTTCCCTTCAAATAAACCTAACATTTCAAATAAATCTTCAGACATCGTAAAATCATAAGAAGTATTTTCTTCTCCTTTTTTAGGTAATGGGAATAATTCACTGAGCGATTGGGATTCTGGGTCAGTTAAATCCATACCATTTTCGTTTTCTATTAATCCTTTATAAGGTGTTTGTAAGAGTGTTTCTTTAAATGGACTACTTTCTGTTACAATCTTTACAAAAACATTATTAATACCGTTCGGAATTTTCATTGAAATTTTGACATCGGTAGGAATTTCGTCTATGACTGTGACTCCGGTTGTCAAGTATCCTGTTCCGTTGTCTGAAATGGTAATTGCGTTAGTTTCTCCACCATCTTCTTCATCACCGCCATCTTCCCCTGTTCCAGGCTCTTCCGTATCACCGCCTTCCGTACCCGGATCAACAGGAATCTCCACATTCTCGTTCTTTTCGGAGTTGAACATGGTGATGGTTATTTGGATACCGTCTTCCAAGATACCCGGCGTAGAGCCTTCTACCTTTACAGGGCTGAATTCGATTTTCAGTTCGTCGCCTCCGACGAAAGATGTGTCGTCGCCTTCTTCATATTCCGGCAAGTTGGATTTCTTGGCAGTGCCTGAAATAGTAACGTCTTCATTTCCTATTGTTTTGGCAGTTCCATTGATGTAGACGGTTTCCACGTTTTCATCCATTTTCCAATAAACAGGAGCGGGGGTGCTGCCGTCTTCGGCTTTCGTATAGGTTTCGATGTGTCCGCTTTTGTCTGTCACGTTAATGGTCCAGTCTTGGTAAGTAGCCAGGAACTCTTCAGTGAAGCTGATCGATATTTTGACGTTCTGCATTGTACAAACTACCGGAGTCTCGACTGTCTGGCCTTTCATAATCTTTACGTTTTCTACCTTTCCGCCGTAGAACGGTTCGCTCATTTCGCTTTTGAATTCTCCCGGCGAACAGGCTTCGATGGTATATGTACCTACGGGAAGCGTAACGTTACCAGCTTGTTTTAGTTCGGCATAGCTGTCGAACTTCTTGGTATATTCCACGTCTGTACCAGTAATGGTTACAGGGAACTGATCTACTTGGTCGGTGGTTCCCTTGGTTGTCTTGCCCGTTTCCACGTACAGGCTCAGTATTCCGGTGTCGCCCGTCAACGGGTCTTTTCCCAGAATCTCGTCTTTCATTTCGCACGATGACAATCCGGCCAGCAGGGTCACGGCCAACGCCCATTTATTGATTGCTTTCATCTTTTGATTACTAATTTAGGATGTTCTGTGATAAATTTGTTTATACCCAGTCAGAGGGAACTTCGATGTCCACCGGATGCTCAATGACAGTGTCGTCTATTGTGATGGTGATGCTCAGGTTGCCTGAACCGATTACTGGTGTGAGGGTCATCTTCATGGCGTCTGCGGGACTCAGCGTATAAGATTTCTCAATGGATGTCTCGGCGCCAACACCGCTCTTCGGCGTCAGTTTGATAGTCATTGCGACAGACTCGTTCTGTTTTACCTTGAAATAGACAGGGCCTGTTGTCTCTTTTTCCCAGAGATAAACGGAACCGTTTTGTGCGGCTGTTTTGATTCTCACTTCGTATTCAGAGAAGTATTCGTCCATCTTTTCGTCAAATGCAATATTTACACGAGCAGAATTGGGCTTGCAGGCTACTTCTACATTCACTGTATCATTCTTTACGGAGAATGATTGGTATCCTAAAACGCAAAGATCATCTGTATAGACAGCCTTTGTACTGTCGCCGCAAATGGCAGACATTGTATAAGTGCCGGTTACCAATTCTGTAAATTCAGGAATCTCGTTGTATTTCCATTGTTGGGTAGGAACGCTTTCTCCGTTTTTGGTAATGGTTACCGTATAATTTTCTTTTTTGTTGTAGTATGATTCATCCACCGCCTTAGTCTGAAACCCCATATCCGTGTTTAAGGCCAGTTTGACGTATCCTTTTCCTTCCGGAATTTGCAGCATTTCTTCCTCCGATGAGCAGGCGGTCAGCAGTCCTCCTCCGAGGGCACACAATAGCAGCTGTGCTACTAACTTTCTCATTGTATTCATATAACTTCTTTTTTAGTTTCGCTGCGGTTTTAATCATTTAGACTGTTGCCACAGTGAAAAAGAGGAATGCCGCATACTTGAAAATTACGGCAATTTCCTCTTGTTGACATTGATTAGCTAATAATATTTCTATAAAGTTGTATAATTTTCGCCGCAAAGTAACATCTTTTCTCGAAATGCTGCAAGTCCCTTTTTTAAGGGAATTCAGTTCCTTTTTTAAGATATTTGGGCGCGATTTGAGGGGAAAAGCCCGTTTTATGTCTGTTTTTAAAGATTCAGGGCAAAAGAAGGAAGGTGTGAAAGGCTATTTAGAAGAGTATGACGGCCGGCGGGCGACAGGCTCGAACCCGTAACCATTGAAGGGAACAGCCGTTACCTTTAAAGGGTAACGCCCGTTTCCTTCAAAGGTAACGAGCGTTCCCGTGCACAGGGAACTGTCGTTTCCTTGGGGTGGAAACGGCCGTTTCCATGTACAGGAAACGGCCGGCAGGAGAGCTTTATTCCGGCATCATCACCACTCCCTGCTTCTTCCTGCCGTCCATCTTGACGGTCATGGGACGGTCGAAGCGGACGTGGCGCAGGTATTCCGTCTCGTGCAGGGCAGGCTGGGCGTTGAGGTAGTCCTGGTTGTAGAGGCCGTCGTTCATGTAGGCGTTGATGGTGAAGTAGCCCACGCCGAACGATGTCAGGTTCTGGAAGAAGTGGGTGCCCTGGCTGGGGTCCACGCGGTAGTTGGTCAGGCCGGCTTCCACGATGACGCGGGCCGCACTGATGTGGGGCCACTTCACGGGAATGCCCAGCCACGTGTCGCTGCTGCCCCAGCGGCCGGGGCCTACCAGCACGTAGTTGCGCCCTTCGTCCAGGAACTGCTGGTTGAGCTTCTCGATCTCCCAGGCTATCTTCTGGTTGTTCGAAGCGCTGTAGTGGTCGGTCTTCACGTATACGATGTCGTAGAGGTCGTTCATGATGCCTTGTCCCAGCGAATTGTTGGAGCGTAGCAGCAGCCGGTCGTCGGGGATGGCACTGAGGTCTTCGTCGAGCACGGCGTTGTTGTCCACGATGGGGCGTATCTGCAGCAGGTAGAAGGTGCCTGTCTTGTCTTTCTCACGACTCAGGGTGGCGGCAAACTCTATCTCTACGGGGCGGCGCATCTCTTCCTGCCCGTACTTCAGGGCCAGTTGCAGGATGCGCGCCAGGGGGAAAACGTCGTGTTGCAGGATGTTGGCAAAGGTGATGACCTTGCGTCCTCCCGGATACAGGCCGTCGCGGATAATCTGGTCGTAGGGGTCGTAGGTCGAGGCGATGTAGTTGAGCGCACCGTCCTTCTCGGCTTCCTTGACGGGCAGCTTCAGCAGGTTGAAGCCGTCGTCGATGGAGAAGTCGTGGCCGGAGTTGCTCAGGTCGAGGGCGTAGAAGCGGGTCTGCGTCTCGCGCAGGGCTATCTCCATTTCGCTGGTCTGGAGCACCTTGGTGGGGTGGTAGGGCGAGAAGCGGAGTGTCAGGCCGCCGTCCACGATGTACTTGCCCAGACCGAGGGCCAGGTTGACGATGCCTTCCTCGGCCTTCTCGTCGCCCAGGGGGTAGTAGTTGAGCGAGCGGGCCACGCCCGACATGCTGGGGTAGAAGCGGGGGCCGTACTGGTTGCCCACCACTTCCTGCAGGATGACGGCCATCTTCTCCTGGTCGATGACGTTGCTCGTGGCCTGCATGTAGGCCTTGGAGTCGCGGAAGTAGACCGAGGCATAGACGCCCTTGATGGCGTCGCTCAGCATACGGAGCATTTCATACTTGTCGTCCAGGTAGGGAATCATGTACGTGTTGTAGATGCCGGCGAAAGGCTGGTAGTGCGAGTCTTCGAGCAGCGACGACGAGCGCACGGCGATGGGCGACTTCACCACGTCGAAGAAGGTGAAGAAGTCTTCGACCAGACGGTCGGGCAGCTTGGCCTTGAGGAAATAGCGCAGGATGGTGGAGTCGTCCACGTCCGACAGGGCCACCTGGTATAGGTTGTTGGTCTCCATGAACTCGTCGAACACGTCGGTACAGAGCACCACGGTCTTGGGGATGGCGACGCGGGCGTTGTCGAACTCTTCGAACTCGGGATGGCGCTTCACCAGGTTGTCGATGAAGGCCAGGCCACGGCCCTTGCCTCCCAGCGAACCTTCACCGATGCGGGCAAAGTTGGAGTAGCGGTCGAAGCGGTCGCGCTTGAAGACGGCCACCACGCCCTGGTTCTTCATCTTGCGGTACTTGACGATGGCTTCGAAGATGATCTGGCGGTGGGCATCCACGTCCTGCAGGGTGTTCCAGGTGATGGGTTTCAGGAATTCGGCGATGGGGAACATGGCGCGCGAATAGAGCCAGCGGCTGATGTGGTTGCGGCTGATGTGATAGAGGAACGATTCCGAGGGGACGGCAAACAGGATGTTCTGCAGTTCCTTGAGGTTCTTTACGCGGGCTATCTCTTCCATCGTTTCGGGGTTGCGGAAGATGAAGTCGCCGAAACCGAAGTTGTCCGACACGATGCGGCGCAGGTCCACGTCCATTTTCTTGGAGTTCTTGTCGATGAAGGCGGCCCCGTATTTGTTGGCATAGGTCATGTTCTCCGTTTCGGACGACTGGATGATGAGCGGTACGAAGGGATCTTCCTTGCGGATGGCGGCGCAGAGGCGGATGCCGGCCATGCCGTCCTTCTCGCCGCGCTCGGTGCGGGGGAAGCGAACGTCGGTCACCACGCCCAGTATGTTGTTCTTGTACTTGGTGTAGATGGAGATGGCTTCGTCGTAGGTGCGGGCCAGCACGATTTTGGGACGTCCGCGCATGCGCAGGGTGCGCTGGTGGGCGTTCAGCGCCTCGGTACTGAACTCCTGGCTCTGCTTCAGCACGAACTTGTAGAGGTTGGGCAGCAGGGACGAGTAGAAGCGGATGCTGTCCTCCACCAGCAGGATGGCCTGCACGCCCACTTCGTTGACGTCGTGCTCCAGGTTCATCTTGTCCTCGATCAGCTTGATGATGGACACCAGCAGATCCGTGTCGCCCAGCCAGCAGAACACGTACTCGAAGGCGCTGAGGTCTTCGTTGGCAATGCGCTTGGTGATGCCGTGACTGAAGGGGGTGAGGATGACCATCGGAATGTGGGGCCATACCGCCTTGATGGTGCGGGCCACGTCGAAGCCTTCGTTGTCGCCCGTGCCCGGCATGCAGATGATGAGGTCGTAGGTCATGTTCTTCAGCTGGGCCAGAGCCTCGTCGCAGGTGCTCACCTGCGTGAAGCGGGGCGGATAGCGCAGGGACAGCGAAGTGTATTCGTTGAATATCTTCTCGTCGATGCGTCCGTCGTCTTCCAGCATGAAGGCGTCGTAGGGGTTGGCTATCAGGAGTACGTTGAAGATACGGCGGGTCATCAGGTTGGCAAATTGCGTATCTTTCAGGTAAAGCAGATTGAGTTTCAGTTTGCTGAGCATGTTTTTCCAAAATTAGTAAGGCAAAAGTCGTGTTTTTTCTTGGGATATGCAAGTGGGGGGATAAAAAAGAATGCTTTGTCATCCCGGCTTTAAGCTGGGATGACAAAGCATTTTGCTGATGTGACTTTGTTTTGAGCCCCTCTTGCTGGCAGCTCGTTTCTGCATCAGTGCTTGTAGCACACCTTATATATAATAGGTATGTCGAGCACGCCTTGCGGGGCTACGCTGCGGGTACTTGCTGTCCGTTTGGGACCTGGAATCAGCGGGCTGTATTCCAGCACATGACGCATGCGTTCCCTTTGGTTGGGCGTAAAGCGGTCTGCATAGCTGATCTCGTAATCCATCAGGTTGTAGGACGTGAAGGTCGTTCCTGTTTGGCAATTCTCCCGTTCAAAAGCCTCCATGGAGAAGTTTTTGTAATATTCCGCCAGCATCATCTGATAGGCATAGCGATTGTATGAAGGGGTATCTGGACAATAATCCGAATCAATGCATGCTGTTGAAAGGCCCCCAGTCTCTTGGGCATTTTCATCTTCATCGAAAGCATGGTGCAGACCCAGATAGTGTCCCAATTCATGGGCCAGAGTTACATTGGCGTCCGCAGCATTGTAATATCCGGCAGGGGTATCCTGGTCAAAGTAGAGGCTGTTGATGGAGACACAGTGCGGATAGCCCAAGTTGGAGTTTTCCAGGCGGTCATATTTCACAGACTGAAGCCCTTCCAGATAGTTCGGACCCTCGACAGACAGCGGCAGGTGGGAAATGCCTAAGATTAGGCTACCATTCACTTCTGAAAAATTGTAAAGCATGACGTTGATGTATTTGTTCATATTCCAAAGCAGGTTCAGGATTTTGGAGCTGTTGCTTACCATGAAGTTTTCGCAGTCGATGGGCATTTCGTTCCAGGCGATGTATTCCACTCCCGGCGTTTCGAGCGGATTGCCGGCTTCGTCCGTTTCGGGCAGGTAGAAATCCAGGTTGATGTCCTGTCCGGCATTGCCGCCTGCGGCGATGGTCTGTCCATCGTAGTATTGGTTCACTTTGGCTAATACCTGTTTGATGCGGTTGGCGGTAATGTACTGGTGCGGGTCGCTTTGGTCTTTATATAACACGTGGAAGATGACCGGAATTCGGTAGGTTAGCTCCTGTCCGGCAGGTACGGCCTTTTGTACGATGTCGATGTTGGTCTGGGTGCCGTTGCAATAGATGGCCACGGTGCCGGTTCGGTCTTTGGAGATGTTACCCATTACTTCTATCTGGATGGTAGCGTCGCCGGTTCCCTTGCTGGGCGTTACGCTGCACCAATCTTTGTTGAGGCTGGTGGCTGTCCATTCGCCGGAGGTATGGATATCAAGCGAAAGGCTTTTTCCTTCAGGCGGAACGTCGGTGAAGCTGTTTTGCGACAGGGTGAATGGAGGCTCGTTGGTGCTGCAGCTTGCCAGAATCAGGCAAAGGAAGGCAGCCATCAGGTAAGTGAATTTCGTTTTCATGTCTTGATGAACTGGTTAAATGCTTAGGATTGATTAAAGTCATAGATGCAAAGATATGAATAATTTTTGGATTTTTAATACATAGGTCTCATCTTCTTTTGGGCGTATGGAACTTATTTGCTTGTGAAATGACATTTTATTATTATTTGCTTATTTTTTCGGTTGAAAGTTTAGGAGATTTGAAAAGAATGACTATATTTGCAGTGTTGTTAGCTGACATTTTGATTGGCTAACGCAAAAGGCCCCATTTGATAAACCTTTTAAAGCGTAATATTATGAATATTGAACGTATCATGGCCTCTTTGGAGGCAAAACATCCCGGCGAATCTGAGTATCTTCAAGCCGTCAAGGAAGTGCTTCTTTCCATCGAAGATATCTATAACCAGCATCCTGAATTCGAGAAGGCCAAGATTATCGAACGTCTGGTAGAGCCCGACCGCATCTTTACGTTCCGCGTAACGTGGGTGGACGACAAGGGTGAAGTCCAGACGAACTTGGGCTACCGCGTGCAGTTCAACAACGCCATTGGCCCGTACAAAGGCGGTATCCGTTTCCATGCTTCCGTTAATCTGTCCATCCTGAAGTTCCTGGGATTCGAGCAGACCTTCAAGAATGCCCTGACTACGCTTCCGATGGGTGGCGGCAAGGGCGGTTCTGACTTCTCGCCGCGCGGCAAGAGCGACGCTGAAATCATGCGTTTCTGCCAAGCCTTCATTCTGGAATTGTGGCGCCACCTGGGTCCCGACATGGATGTGCCTGCCGGCGATATCGGCGTAGGCGGCCGCGAGGTTGGATATATGTTCGGTATGTACAAGAAGCTGACCCGTGAGTTTACGGGTACCTTTACCGGCAAGGGACTGGATTTCGGCGGTTCGCTGATCCGTCCGGAGGCTACCGGTTTCGGCGGTCTGTATTTCGTGAACCAGATGCTGCAGACCAAGGGCATCGACATCAAGGGCAAGACGGTGGCCATCTCCGGCTTCGGCAACGTGGCATGGGGTGCCGCTACCAAGGCTACCCAGCTGGGCGCTAAGGTAGTGACCATTTCCGGTCCCGACGGCTACATCTACGATCCCGACGGTATCAGCGGCGAAAAGATTGACTATATGCTGGAACTTCGTGCATCGGGCAACGACATCGTTGCACCTTATGCCGAGCAGTTCCCGGGTGCTACGTTCGTGGCCGGCAAACGTCCGTGGGAAGTGAAGGTGGACATTGCACTGCCTTGTGCTACCCAGAACGAGCTGAACGGTGACGACGCCCGTCAGCTGATTGCCAACAACGTGCTGTGCGTAGGCGAAATCTCGAACATGGGATGTACGCCCGAGGCCATCGACCTCTTCATCGAGCACAAGATGATGTACGCACCGGGCAAAGCCGTCAACGCAGGCGGTGTGGCCACCAGCGGACTGGAAATGTCGCAGAACGCCATGCACCTCAGCTGGAGCGCTGCCGAAGTGGATCAGAAGTTGCATGCCATCATGCACGGCATTCACGAACAGTGCGTGAAGTATGGTACTGAGCCCGATGGCTACATCAACTACGTGAAAGGCGCAAACATCGCCGGCTTCATGAAGGTTGCCCACGCCATGATGGGACAAGGCATAATTTAAGAGAGAAACTTTGTTTAGTTGTATTTGTATTTGTGGTTTATGCTGCCCTGTGCCTGTGAAGGTACGGGGCAGCGTTTTTTTGTCCGTCAGGCAGATGGGGTGGCAGGACGTTACCTGTTTATGGGTATTTTGCAGCGATTTGTCCGAAAAGGCTTTAACTTAGTTTCCAATGTATAGGGCTTAATCTTTAAAATTATTACCTTTGCACATCGAAACCAATAAAAACAGTTAAGAATATGCTATTTCCGGAATTGAAACAAAGACGTGATAAAATACGCGTACTGATGGCACAACAGGGGATTGATGCCGCCCTCATTACTTGCAATGTCAATTTGATTTATACCTACGGACGGGTAGTCAGCGGCTATCTATATTTGCCGTTGAACGATTTTGCCCGTTTGTTCGTGAAGCGTCCCAACACCATTGAAGGCGAACACATTATGCCCATCCGAAAGCCCGAACAGCTGCCGGAACTGATTCAGGCATGCGGCCTGCCGTTGCCGAAGAAGCTGATGCTCGAGGGAAGTGAGCTGTCCTTTAACGAATACAACCGCTTGGCGGCCTGTTTCCCCGAGGCGGAAGTGGTGCCTTGCGGTACGGATCTCATTCGCCAGGCACGCAGCACCAAGACGGAGATGGAGATTGAGTTCTTCCGTAGGTCGGGTGTGGCGCATGCAAAGGCTTACGCACAGATTCCGTCGGTCTACCGGCCCGGAATGACTGATCTCCAGCTTTCCATTGAGGTGGAGCGGCTGATGCGCCTGGAGGGTTGTCTGGGTATCTTCCGGGTGTTCGGACAAAGCATGGAGATATTCATGGGAAGCCTGCTGGCAGGCGACAATGCAGCGACACCTTCACCCTACGACTTCGCTTTGGGAGGTGCCGGACTCGACCCCACGCTGCCCGGCGGTGCCAACGGTTCGCTGATACAGCCCGGCCAGAGCATCATGGTCGATATGGGAGGTAATTTCTATGGCTACATGGGCGACATGAGCCGTGTGTACTCCGTAGGCAAGCTGACGGATCAGGCTTATGCGGCCCATCAGACCTGCCTGGAGATACAGGAGGCCGTGGCAGCCATGGCCAAGCCGGGAGTCATCTGCGAGGACCTGTACAGCAAGGCCATCGAGTTGGTGACGAAAGCCGGTTTTGCCGACTATTTCATGGGAGTGGAGCAGAAGGCGAAGTTCATCGGTCATGGCATCGGACTGGAGATCAACGAGGCACCTGTCATCGCTCCTCGCATCCGTCAGGAACTGGAGCCGGGCATGGTCTTTGCGCTTGAACCGAAAATCGTATTGCCGGGAGTCGGTCCGCTGGGTATCGAGAATTCCTGGGTAGTGACGGCTGAAGGCTTGGAAAAACTGACGCTTGCTCCCGAAGAAATCATCGAACTTTGACGGGCAGTTGTTTGGGAATGTCATGCAGTGCTTTGTGAACTGCTGACGCAGTGCTTCGTTACCCCCTCATGCAGTGCTTACTTACACTCTGACGAAGCACTGCATGAGGGGGTAACGAAGCACTTGATGATAGTATTCCTTTGCACCATTTTACTTTGAATATTATAACTTGTCACCCTACTTGGTTGATAATTAATGATTTATTGCGTCAAGTGAAATGCGTGTTTATAAACTTTCTGTAACTGATTAAATAAATAGGCTGCCTTTAAAGGCAGCCTATTTATTTAATTGTCCGCGTAAAGTTTACCCGAGACTTTACGCGTCACCGTAAAGTATATATAATCAGATAGTTACTGCGTCAAGTTTTTAAACTTGCCTTTTGCTCAACCACCGGCGCACAGGCTCGTCGTAAAGTTTCAGGCAGAGCCAAGCCAGCAGGATGCTGCCGGCATAGACCGTGAGGGCTGTGGGCCACACTTCGCCGAACGTATAGTATTTGTGCTCGATCAGCCAGGAGTAGAACAGGTACATCACGGGGTAGTGGACGGCATAGAGCGGATAGGAGATGTCGCCTGCAAACCGGCATATCCGGGTGGAGTGCTTGTCCGTAGTCTTTCCGGAGGCGGCCAGCCACACCAGCACGGGGAACACGAGGAAGATGCAGAATACTTCGTACAGACCGTTCAGGCAGATGCCCTCTTTACCTTCTATATAAGGAACGCAGAACAGAACGAGCAATACGGCTGTACAAATCCAGAAGGCCCCTTTGATTTTGACGGGCTTGAAGTGGCGCGACAGCAGCATGCCCAGCGTGAAGGGGAAGAGCATGCGCAGCAGTCCGCCCACGAAGTTGGCACCGTCCAGCGTCCAGCCTACGCCGATCATGCCGTATCCTACCACATCGAACAGGGCAAACCATGCCAGCCCCAGTCCCGACAGGACAGTCAGCAAGGCCAGCATCTTGTTGTTCAGGCGGTGGATGAAGAGTGCATAGAGGATGTTGCCGATGTATTCGAAAAAGAGTGACCAGCTTGGCCCGTTCAGCGGAAACATTTCGCCGTTGCCGCGTATGTCGTAGCTGGCTCCCGGAGCGGCGGGAATGAAGAACATGGCACAGAGCAGGGCAAGCATCACCAGTGAAAGGCTCACGTGGGTGCCGTCCCATTGCACCGAGCCTTGCAGCAGGTAGAACACTACGCCCAGCACGGATCCCATCACAATCATCGGATGGAGGCGAATCAGCCGCCGCTTGAAGAAGTTGCCCAGACTCATGCTTTTGCCCAGTCGGTCGTCGTAGGCGTAGCCGATGACAAAGCCTGACAGGATGAAAAAGAAGTCCACGGCCAGGTAACCGTGGTTGATGACGGTAATGGGAGTGCCCCCGGCAGCAAAGGACAAGCCTTCGAAGATGTGGTAGAACACCACCAGCAGGGCGGCTACGCCACGCAGGCCGTCGAGCAGTTCATAATGGGGTTTGGTGTCGCTGAAGGCGGCAGAAGAAATGTTTCTCATGGATGGTATCATGTTATTTTCTGTGTTAATCCGAGCAATTTGCAATGATGAGTCCTGACTTGGTCAATCCCCTTCGTAATATTCTTCCAGAAAGTAACGGGCGATGAAGTCCCAGTGCTGTTGCAGCACTTCCCGACCTCCGGCAAAGGGCAGGGCGGCATCGGGCAGGAGGCCGTGCTGCATGCCATACTTCAGCAGGTCGAAGGGACAGCGGCCGGGCAGGCAGAACAGTTCGTAAGCCTCGGCGGCGGCCGTTGGGGCATCGTAGGCGGGGTTGCGGGAGTCGCAGAAGTAGGCGGCTACGCCCGGGGCGAGCAGCATGCCTTTGGCGTTGGCGTAAATCACGAAGTCCTTTTCGTCCTTCAGGTCGGCCAGTACACCTCCGGGATGGTCTTCCCATTCCAGTGTGCTGGTGAGGAAGGCGTGCAGGTCTCCGTATGTGGCGAAGTAGAGCAGAGGATGTCCGTGGCTGTAGGCCAGGCAGCGTTCCACGTCTTTCGTCAAGCGGGAGTCGGGTGTCACTTCGGGCAGGGGAGTGGTGACCGTGTCCAGCAGACCGAGGTCCATGACCCACGTCTCGGTCGAGGGTATTTCGTTGATGGGGGCTTCCTCGAAGAGGCTGTCCATCCGGTCGTAGAGTTGCCCGGCCAGCGTCAGCAGAGATGCTTCGTGGGGAGGCTGGAAGTGGAAGGAGGGATGCAGGCCCGTCAGGTTTTTCCACAAGAGGAAGCAGACGTCGTCCCGGTTGATTTCGTCGTCGATGTAGCCGTTGCAGGCATAGAAGGGCAGCGGTTGCCCGTACAGCATGCGGTAGCGGGCGGTGAAAGCCTTCCATCCGCCTGTCTGGGCGATGGCATCCTGAAAGTAGAGGGCCGTGTCCAGAGCTGTTTGGGCAGCCTTGCCTGCGGCGTGGCCTTGAAACAGGGGCGAGGCGGCCACGAGGGGCAGCACTTCGTTGGCGAAGTTCAAGTACCAGGTGTCGCCGGGCAGCGCCCGTTTGCGTCCATTGGCTTCCAGCCATCGTTTCATATAGATAGGAGTCGTTTTCATGGATGGGAATCTGTTTTAAAGTCTTTTTAAGGCCAGCTTGATGACCTGCTCCACCGGGGCGTCGGGTGTTTCCTTCAGGATGGTCAGTACCACCTTCTGTGAGGCGGCTTGGGCAAAGCCTAGCATGGTGAGGGCGGCTACGGCTTCGTCCATCACCTCGCTGCTGGCAGCGGCTTGGAGCGGAAGGCCCGGTTCGCTGCCCATGGCGGCCGCCACGGCTCCTGTCTTGATCTTGTCCTTGAGGTCCACGATGATGCGCTGGGCCGTCTTCAGGCCGATGCCTTTCACTGTCTTCAGCAGGCTGGCGTTCTCCGTACTGATGATGTTGATAAGTTCGGCGGAGGACAGGGCCGAGAGTATCGTGCGGGCGGTGTTTCCGCCGATGCCCGACACGGAGATGAGCAGCAGGAAGAGTTCACGCTCCTGCTTGTCGGCAAAGCCGTAGAGCTGGTAGGCGTCTTCGCGGACGGCTTCGTAGATGTAGAGCTTGCAGGACTTCTTGCCCTGGATGGCCGAGTAGGTGTTGAGCGAGATGCTGGCCAGGTAGCCCACACCGTTGCAGTCGATAACGGCGGCTGCCGGACTGAGTTCGGCTAGTTCGCCCCGGAGGTATTCTATCATAATTTGTTTAGTTCTTTAAGTTTTTGAGTTCGGAACCAATGTCTTACTTGTTTTGTTATAGCTCCGGTGCAAATGTACGAAATATCCTTGGGATATGAGTGAGGGAAAATATTAATGTAAGATTATGATGGGTTCGTGTTTGTCGGAAGTAAAGATGGCCAACATATCTTTGAATACTGTTTGGGGTCATAATAAAAAGGGTAGTGTGTCAAAACTTATGCGGATGCTTTCAGTTTGATACACTACCCATCTATTCGGAATGACATTCAGATCAGCTCTTTGTGGACTGAATTTCTGCTTGTCGGTTCAGTGGATTCTTTATTCGCTCCATCCCGGATTCTGTTTCAGGTTCGGATTGATCAGGAGGACATTTTTCGACAGCGGGCTCAGGAATCGTTTGTCATTGTCACTCCATACGCGGCCCGGATCGTTCAACTCTTTTGCATAGGGGCGGATATAAGTTTTACCTTCGTATTCAATCAATGCTCGTCCTTTTTCGCCACCGAATGTCCCTTCTTGGTATAGTGCAATAACCTTGTCGGTTACACGCATACCCAGGAATGTTTTCGGGTTCTCGAACAGTTTGGTGGCTTTCCAGCGGATGATGTCGTCATAGCGGAATCCTTCTCCTGCCAGCTCGATACGGCGTTCGCGACGTATTTCATTCAGCAGCGGTGTGACTTCATAGCCGTAATCAGGTGCATTGGGGTCTACAAAACCTACTTCTACTGTCAGGTGAGGCATGTCAATTCGGTCACGCAGTTTGTTGATGGTCTTGTCGAGCACGTCCTGATTACATTGTCCCAGTTCGTATTTGGCTTCCACATAGTTGAGCAGAACCTCAGCGTAGCGGTATATGAACCAGTCGAAAGTACCGGCATTGGCAGTCCATTGGTTGGGATTGGCTGACGTCCATTTTACATTGGCATATCCCGTTACACTTCCTGCTGACGATACGTCCGGACCGGAAGCGGTCAATGAATTGTACGCGTGGTTATATGTTTTTGTTCCGTCGCTTTGGATAGTATAGGGGCGATGGATGTTGTCAATGATCTGGTACATGCGCGGGTCGCGGTTCATCATCTCGTCATCCAGTGTTTCATCACCTTTATAGAGGTCACTCAGGCCGATAGGTTTTCCGTCTTTGCACAGGAATGATTCAGCGAAATCTTTGGAGTAGCCGCATCCATTGCTACGTCCGGCATTGTGGGTTACCACGCCGCTTACGTAGGAACGGTACAGGATGGCTTCTTTGTTGCCTGCAAGATCTTCCTGTACAAACTGGTTCTGATAGTCCATTGGGTATCCATCGTCGGGGACCATGCTTGCTCCCGCATCACTTCCTTTCACGATGTCATAACGTCCGGTATTCATAATGGCTTCACACATCTCGACGGTTTTCTGCAAGAGTTCTGTACTGGATATTGTTCCATCCGTTTCGTTATGATATTTTTTATAAGTACCATAGTACAGGCATACGCGGCTTAATAATGTACGGGCGACATCTTTGTGCAGTCCGCATTCTTCGGCTGCTTCACGTTCGGGTAGCCATTCGGTGGCGAATTCGAGATCGTCAATGACTTTTTGGAGCACAAAGTCACGCGGATCGCGGTCCTTGTACAGCTCCTCCGTATCACCTGTATTCAGATCTTTTTCATACCAGGGCACATCGCCGTAGGTTTTGATTTTTCCGAAATAGTCTAAGGCACGGAAGAAACGGATTTTCGCGACTTGTGCGTTGATCTCGCTTTCGGTACCTGATACGCGCTGGTAGCGGGTCATGAAGAAGTTCAGATTGCGGATGTTGGTCCAATCCCAGTCTGATGCGTTTTCCACAAGGTATTCATTGAAAAGCCAAGTGTTATAGCTCGTTGTTACGCGGTTGTCACTTTGGGTATCACCATCAACGCTTGCTCCACCCAAGTTGGTATAAAATCTGTTGGCATACATTTTGAGGTCGTCTACCGATCTCCAATAGGATTCATCGGTAAAACTGTCTATCGGTGAAATGTCTATGATGTCGTTGCATGAAGTAGCAAGCCCCATTACACCGGCCAAAGCCCATATATATTTCAGTTTCATATTTTTAATGTTTTAGTAGTTAGAAATTAGAGTGACAGGTTCAGACCAATGGAGATTTTCTTGGAAATCGGGTAGGTCAGATTGTTCAAAGTTTCGGGATCGAAAGCATCGTGCAGCTTGGTAAATGTCAGCAGGTTTTCGCCCTGGATATAGACTCTCAGTTTGGTGATGCCTACTTTGGCCAGTAAAGATTTTGGTAATGAATATCCCAATGTTATGTTCTTCAGACGGCAGTAGGCTGCATTCTGCAGGTAACGTGTGCTGACTTCGCGGTTAATCCATTTGTTCCAATCCGGTGCGGGGAAGTAAGCGTCAGGATTGTCTTCTGTCCAATAGTCCAAAGAAGCCTGATAGGGAACGTCCCATTGGCTGGTAAAGCCCCAGAACTGGGCACCGCCTACAGCATAGTCGCGCTTCAGCGTTCCCTGTAGGAACAATTGCAGGTCGAAGTTCTTGTATTCACCACCCAGCGTCAGACCAAAATTATAACGAGGAGTATTGTTACCGATGATGGTCTTGTCACCCGGATCGTCCAATGTTTCCGAACACCATGCCAGTTTGCCGTCGCCGTTCATATCTTCATATTTCACATCGCCCGGACGATAGCTGGTGGCCTGCAGGCCGGTCTGAGACAAGGAATTTTCTATTTCTTCATAGCTTTGGAACAAACCGTATGAAGTCAAACCCCAAATTTCACCGATTTTCTTTCCTACGTAGTAATCACTGAATTTTTGGGCTTTGTTACCGTTATAGGCTGTGATTTCAGCTTGGTAATCAGACAGAGAGAGCTTTGCCCAATAAGCAAATCCGTTATCCAGACGGTCGTTCCATCCCAGTGAGATTTCCCATCCTTTGGTACGCATCGAGCCATTATTCATGCTGCCCAACGAGGCACCGATTACACTGGGAAGTTCGTCGGCAGGCGTAAGCATGTCTTCCGTATCACGGATATACCAGTCAAAACTTGCAGTCAGTCGGTTATTTAGGAAAGCTGCATCAAAGCCAAGATTCAGCTGCTTGACAGTTTCCCAGGTATAGTTGCTGGCGACCAGAGTCGTATAAGGATTTACCACTTGGTGGGTACTTCCGTCGAGCAGCCAGCTGGATTCACCGGTACCATAAAGAGGCAGATAGGAGAAGTTGGAGGACAAAGCCTGGTTACCTAATGTTCCGTAGGATGCACGGATTTTCATGTCGTCCCACCAATTGCTCAACGGACTCCAGAATTTTTCTTGTGAAATGCGCCATGCTCCCGAGAATGAGGGGAAGAATGCGTAACGATCTCCTTTGGGGAACTTGGAAGAACCGTCGTATCGTCCGTTGAATTCGAACAGGTAACGGTCTTTGTAGTTGTAGTTCAAGCGGGCGAAATAGCCTTGAATGCCCCAATGGCTTTCACTGGAACCCACATATTTTTCTCCGGTAGCCATATCAAGATCTGGTACTGAGGAGGAAATCAGTTCGTTTCGTTGGCCATAAAAGTATTTGGTGTGTTTATATTCCTGGTTGTAACCTACAGTCAGCTTGAAATTGTGGGCGTCATTAAAGCTTTTGCTGTATTCAGCAAAAAGGTTCAGTGAATTATAGTAGTCTTCGCTGTTACTAAATTGTACATAACTCGGTGTGGTCCACGGATATACCAATTCGGTACCGGCTACGGCTCTCATCTCGTAAAATTCTTTACCCACGGCCTGTGTGCCACGATTGTAGAAGTTGAATGTATAGTCTGCATTGATAATCAGGCCTTCCAATGGGGTGATTTGTACGGCTCCGGTCATCCACAAGTCATTGGTCTTGTATTCGCTTGTACCTCCCTGTTGGGCTACGGCATATGGATTGGTATATCCGCCTTGGCCGGCGTAATAATGTTGATTTTCTTCTACATATACATAGTTTCCGTTGGTTTTGATACCCAGTTCTTCATCATTGATGGCTGGAGCTCCTTCCTGACGCACCAGACGGCCAGTATGCGAGTGGCTGACAGGCATCAGCGGACTCAAGTCGTTCTTCAACATACCGCCGTAAGCTGTAATTCCGGAATTGGCACTGCCGGTGGGGTGATCTTCCAGCGAATATGTATGCATAATCTTACCAGAAACTTTCAGCCATTTGGTCAGTTGGGATGATACGCTGAGGTTGGCGTTAAATTTACGGTATTTGTCATCCATCATCTTCAGCAAACCGGTTTGGTCAGCAAAACCTACTGATGCGTAATAGGTGGTTTTGTCATCACCGCCGTTGATGGAAACATTGTATTGCTGAGAGAAGCTGGTTTTATACAGTTCATCGAACCAGTCTGTGCTACCGCAATACTGCCATTGGTTGGCACTCAGTGATTCGTCAAAGAATTCTGTATATTTATAGGTGCCGTTTGCGTATGCTTCAGCATACTTCCATAATGCAGGAGTAGCCAATGAACCGCTACCGCCACCGTTCTGATAAGCGATATCGCGCCATGTCAGGTAATCCATGGTGCTGACATTGTGCATTTGGACAGCCGGTGAGCTCCAGTAACCACTGGCGCTGAACGAAATCTGAGGTTTGGTATTTTTCTTTCCACTCTTAGTGGTAATCAATATTACACCATAAGCAGCACGGGCACCATAGATGGCAGCTGAAGCGGCATCCTTCAATACAGAGATTGAGGCTACATCTTCGGGGTTTACCAAGTTTGGGTCCATCTGTACGTTGTCAACCAGTACTAACGGAGAACCGCCGTTAATAGAAGTCGTACCACGTACATTGAAGGAGGAACCCTGTCCGGGAGCTCCCGAAACCGTAACGTTCAAGTTTGGAACTACACCCTGTAATCCTTGTCCGATATTGGTAATGGGGCGGCTTTCCAATACCTCACCGTCGACTGCTGCTACGGCACCTGTCAGGTTTACTTTTTTCTGGGTACCATATCCTACAACTACCACTTCTTCCAGTGTCTGGGAGTCTTCTTTCAGTATTACATTGATAAGTTGCCCGTTCCATGTAATTTCTTGGGTTACATAGCCAATAAATGAAATCTGAATGACATCTCCATGCTTTACATTGTTCAAGGTGAAATCACCGTTAATTCCTGTGATTGCACCATTGGAGGTTCCTTTTACCAATACGGAAGCGCCGATAACTGTTTCTCCTGTAGCATCTTTCACAATACCGGTACACTTACCGCTCTGTTGTGTGATTTTAACATCGGTCACTTCTGGATTGCTGGCCGCATAAGCTGCTCCTGAAGAAGCTCCTATTAGAAGCAGCATCATACTCATAGATTTTAATCGGTTTAACATAAGCTTGAAATTTAAGTGTTTATAAAAATGTATTTAAGGTTATTCACAAGGTTTTTATTATAGATTGCATTTTTTTCTATGTATTTTGTTTTATTGATTTTGCAAATATAATATTTATAATAATATAAAACAATGTAATATAAAAAATATTAAGAAAAAATAAGGAAAAATATATTGTAAGGTGTCATTTATTTCGTAAATCGAGAATTTGCTTCTAAAGTTGGGGAGGAGATGAATCAAATTCTTTTTTCTATCCTATAAAATAGTCTTAATAAAGAAAAAAGGAAATGGAAGAGTGGACTATTTCTGTGTAAGTTTAAAGAATAATGACTACTTTTGCAGCTGCAAAATAGAAAACTGATAACTAAAATCAATAAAAGTATGAAAAAAGTAAGAGCTGCCATCGTTGGTTATGGCAATATCGGGCACTATGTGCTCCAGGCTTTACAGGCTGCGCCTGATTTCGAGATTGCCGGTGTCGTACGCCGCGCAGGAGCCGAGAACCGTCCGGCTGAACTGAACGACTACCCTGTAGTGAAGGACATCAAGGAACTGGAAGGTGTGGACGTGGCCATCCTCTGTACGCCCACCCGCAGCGTGGAGAAGTATGCCAAGGAGATTTTGGCCTTGGGTATCCACACGGTAGACAGTTTTGACATCCATACCGGCATTGCCGACCTGCGCCGCACGCTGGACGCCGAGGCAAAGGCCCACAACACAGTGTCCATCATTTCCGCCGGTTGGGATCCGGGAAGCGACTCCATAGTACGCACTTTGCTGGAGGCCATCGCTCCGAAAGGCATCACCTATACCAACTTCGGTCCGGGCATGAGCATGGGCCACACCGTAGCCGTCAAGGCAGTGGAAGGTGTCAAGGCTGCCCTCTCCATGACTATCCCTACCGGTACGGGCATCCATCGCCGTATGGTGTACATCGAACTGAAGGATGGCTACGACTTCGACAAGGTGGCTGCCGCCATCAAGGCCGATCCCTACTTCGTGAACGATGAGACACACGTGAAACTCGTGCCCAGCGTAGATGCACTGCTTGACATGGGCCACGGTGTGAACCTCACCCGTAAGGGCGTTTCGGGAAAGACGCAGAACCAGCTGTTCGAGTTCAACATGCGTATCAACAATCCGGCCCTGACAGCTCAGGTACTGGTATGCGTGGCACGTGCTTCGATGCGCCAGCAGCCGGGCTGCTACACGATGATTGAAATCCCTGTCATCGATCTGCTGCCGGGCGACCGCGAGGAATGGATTTCCCACTTGGTATAATATACATTATATATAATAACGGCGAGGGCGCATCCAGTCAGGACGCGCCCTCGTTTTGTCTGGTCCTTATCTCGCCGGCTTCAGCAGCAGGGTGTGGTTGTTCGTGTCGCGCCATTCGGCCATCAGGGTATAGAAGTCGCCGTAGGTCTGGGGCGTGAGCCGTTGTTGCGTGATGCTGAGGCTGCGGGTCACGGTCACACCGTCTGCACTGGGGCGGTAGGTGAACGATACCTTGCCGCACTGGTTGGTCAGTACCTTGTCGGCTTTCGGACACCAGGCGGTACCTTCGGGTAGCTTCACCAGTGTTTCGCAGGTCACTTCCAGCGTTTGCGGGAGCAGGATGTTCTCGCGGATGGTGGTGTTGGTGGCGTAGGCGTAGAACGGTAGGGTGGTTGATACCGGTTTCAGGCTGACAACCTGCCATCCGTCGGGCAGCGTCTGCGAGTTGTCGGCGTTCACTTCCAGCCTGTCTTTCTGAATATCCTGGGTATTGCCAAGAGGCAGTTCCAGGGGGTGTGCCTGGAGGTCGGTTACCGTCATGTAGCCTTGTAGCCGGGCTTCCTCCTTACCTTGTAGCGTTACGCCTTTTGGGGTGACATCTGATATAGCCACGACCGATACGATGGTTCCCAGTCCACAGTTGTCTGCTTCCGAAGGACGGAGGGCACAGATGGCCACTTCGGCCTTCAGTCCGGCTGCCTGCTGCAGGGCAGCATCCAGATTGGCCAGCTCGGCCTGCGTGCCGTAGGCGCTGCGGATGACTTCCGAAGCCGGACGCAGGCGGTAGCCCGCTTCACTGAGCGACACCTTGCACTGGCCGGAGCGGTACAGCCTGTCCATGTAGGTGGCAATGGCGCTTTGCAGGTCGGTGCTGTCCTTTTGCGCTTCTTGCTTCAGCTCAGCCAGCTTGGCATCGATGACGGTACGGTCGCCTGCGATAAACTGACGGGCGAGCGACTTCAGTGCGTCGGCATGGCTTGTCCAGGTAGAGGCCACGAGAACAGGCATCATGCCGGAGGCCACCTGCTGCACCATGCCCAGACTGCCGCGCAGCGAGGGATAGGAATAGGGGCGCGGCTCCACGTTTTTCAGGCTCCACGTCAGTATCTTCATGCCGTCCTGATGCGTTTCTGCCGGACGGATGGAGGCGTTCAGCAATTCGTAGTGTAGGGTTTTGCCTTCGGGTACCTCGATGCGACAAGTGAATTCGTCGATGGGCGACAGCTCTTTTATCGGACAACAGATATCCAGTTCAGGCAAGTAACCTGCCTGACTCTTGATAGAGTAGTCCAGGCAGATGGTGGCACCCAGCTCCAGGCCGGTATGTACCACGACCATTTCCTTCAGGCGGTTGTAGGCAGGGGCGTTGGCGGCTGCCGAGGGCAATACCTCGACAAAGGCATTGGCCGGGGTACGGACGATGGTGCCATCCTTTTGCCGCGTGTATGCGTCGTGTATCTCGAGTTGCTGGTATTGCGGATCGTAGACGATGAACGTTTCGCCGTAGAGGCTGTTCATGGCGGCGTGTGTGTAGAGGGTGAGTTCTTTCTGTACGCGGAGTTCCTGACTGCCGTCGGCATGCAGGGTATAGGTCTTCGACAGCTTGCCGAAGCGTGCCTCGGGAGCAGCCTGCGCGGTGAGGGCCGTGGACAGGAGCAAGGCAAGTACACCTATATAGAGTTGGATTGTTTTCATTCTTCTTCAGTTCTGTTTTGAGTGTTCTACGAATCGGTTTTATTTCTTTACGACGAGGTACTGGCCGTAGCTCTTGGCGGTATTCACAGCCTGGCGGAAGCTGTCCCAATCTTCAGCCTCGTAGACGCGCTTCTTCAGAGCGAGGCGGGTCTTTACGGTCAGCCGGTTGCCCTCTTGGGCGATGGAGCCGTCGAAGTCGGCTGCTTGTCCGCTGAGGTTGTCATGGCGTGGCTGGCCTGCCAGCTGGTAGCCCGAGGGCAGACGGAGTGTTTCGTCCAGTTCTACCAGGCGTGAGCAGCCGTCCTTGAAACCATATTGGCGTGTCTCCAGGCTGGTGTCGATGCGCAGGTAGGACATCACTTGCGTATAGAGGTTGTTCAGCACGAAAGGCTTGAAGACCATTTCGCCCCCGTCGCCAGCCAGGGCATAGCCGGGTATCTCGTAGCGGAAGGTGATGCGGATGGGTGCCTTCTGATAGTCTTTCGGGTTACGGCCGTAGTCCACACTGAGGAGGCGAGCCTTGGGCGAAACGTTCAGCAGTTGTCGTTCCATGGTGTTCTGCCATTCGGTCTGGAAGCCGGTGGTGAAGATGCGGCGGATGTTGCTGTCGCTCTGTCCTTCGGCTTCGATGGTGAAGCTGCCTCGCAGGGTGCCGTCGGCGGTGAGGCGGTTGTCGGCGTGGATGCGTACGTAGTGGTTCTCGGGAGCGGAGACGGGTGTCAGGCAGAGGTCGGTGCCTTCGGGCGTGCCGGGCAGGTAGTTCTGCTGCTGTTCGGCGCTGCTCCACAGTTCGCGGCAGAAGGGCACCCACGTGGGGTCGAGGGGCATCAGCGTGCCGTCCTTCAGGCGTACCACAGCCACGCAGTGGTTGAAGTGGTCGGCAGGGATGGTCTCCACGCGGCTGCCTGCCATTGTCATGGCTGGATAGGCTTCGAAGCCTGCCATGCGCAGGAAGGCGATGAGTGTGCCGGCAATGTCCTTGCACACGCCGCAGCGGTCGGTATAGTTCATCTTCAGGTTGTGCAGGGTGAAGCCTTCGCCCTTGCCCATGGTGATGCCGGCATAGCGGATGTTGTCGGCCACCCAGTGGGTCAGCACGGCTATCTTCTCCAGGTCGGTCTTCTTGCCGCGTATCAGTTCGTCCACCTTGCGTTGGGCTTCGGGGATGGCGGTGAAGCTGCCATAGTCTTCGTTGACGCCGTAGAACCAGCGCGACTTGTCATGCCAGTCGGCGGTGGTGGACATCATCAGCTTGGGAGCGGCGTCGTAGAAGTCCACCATGTTGGGTTCGCGGCGGAAGGGCATCAAGCCGTCTGAGGCAAAGGTATAGACCTTGCGTCCGTCCTCGTAGCGCAGGGATGATGTGCAGCTGCCCTGATAGAACTGGAACTGCATGTCCTTCTCGCCGGGCAGGCTGACGCGATAGACCTTGCGCACCGTCGGGTCGCCGCTCCAGAAAGGCACGATGTCGTAGAACTGGCCGCGCATGGGCGGGATGAAGCGTGAATCGTCATCCTGTTGCGGCGCGTCAGCCAGCAGGGCGTAGGTGAATCCCTTCTTGTCTATCTCGTAGTCGATGACGTCGCCGGGCTTCAGCTGTCCCAACTCAATCATAATCTGACGGGCGCCCCAGTAGATGGCACGGGCGGGTGCGGCATAGTCCAGGGTTTTCGATACGTCCACCTCGGTCTTCGTGCCGTCAGCATGGTGGACGGTCACCCGACGGAAGCGGGCGGCAGCCGTCAGCGGGTCGTAGTCGTACTTCAGCACTCGCTGGCGCAGGGCGCCGGCAGGTGTCTGCACCTTGACGGTGCGGCACACGGCGAACGAACCTTGTCCGCTGGGCTGTACCGTGACGCTGGTGCTGTCCAGCAGGTTGACACAATCGTGTCGGGCGTAGGCCTCGTCCTGCAAGGCTGTCCGTTCATAGGCCTTCCACGACTGGGCCTGCAGGGCCGTCGTTCCGCACAGCAGGACGGCGGCCAGGGTAGCAGTTGTCTTTTTCATATCGTTTGTTTTTTAGTAGAAAGCAAGCTTGTATATTTTCTTGTTGCCTTATCAGCGTGCTAAAGTATAATTTTTATATGGGATATGCAAAAAAAGTACAGGCGACATGGACCGGTACGTTCACTGATTCAATCAGTTCGTACAGATCCATGTCGCCTGTAGATTCATGTAGGCTGTGGTCAATTCAGCTTGTCGAAGAAGGCTTTGATGCGTTCCTTGTCGATGAAAAGGAAACTTGTACCACAGACGTTGCGTGGCGTCATCAGCTTTTCCAGGCCGCGGTAGCCGTCACGTCCGGCCGAGAGGACCTGTTCCTCGTAGAGTGGACAGGAGGTTTTTGCTTTGGGATCGTCCGGCAGGGCGGTATAGGTACCCAGGTACCAGTTGCCGCTGAACTCGTTGCCCGTAGACTGGGTGAGGTCGAAACGCGAGGGTTCGGCCGTGTAGAAAATATTGCGGCTGAAGGTGGTGCGGTCGGCATAGCCGTCCCAGCTGTCGGAGACAATCATGCTGCGGTCGATGTCGGCGGCCGGCTTGGCGTTGGCGTGGACGATGTTGCACTCGATGCGTGTGTCCTCCACCCGTCCGGCTATGTGGATGCCGGGCGAGAACATGCCCTGCCGGGTGGGCTTGGGCCGGATGCCGTCGCCGATGCTGACGTTGTAACGGACAGTGCTATTTTTATTGCCCAGACTGTAGGTGCGTTCCTTGCCCGAGTCGCACACCAGTACCAGTCCGCCGTAGTTATCGTGGCTGTAGTTGTACTGGATGACGGTGTTCGTGCAGTTGTAGTCGCAGTCGTAGGCCTGTGCGTCCCAGGGTGCCTTGTGTCCGCTGACGTGGTTGAACTGGATTGTGGTGTTGTCGCAGCTCCAGGGCCAGAAGCCTGCGGCGGCTTCGGTCATGGGCAGTACGTCGGGGCAGTTGCGCATCACGTTGTATTCGATGAGGGTGCTGTCGCAGCCGATGGGTACGATGCCGTCGCCGGGCACTTCCTCGATGAGGTTGCCGCGCACCACGGTGTGCTTGCTGGGGAACCAGTTGCGGCGGTCGTAATAGCCGGCCCATATCAGGGCGTTGCGGGTGCAACGCAGGATGTGGCAGTTCTCGATGACGAGGCTGTCGAAACGCGAGCGTATTTTCTCTCCTTCGTTGACGATGTAGATACCGCTTCCGCCGCCCAGTTCCTTGACGGGCGAACCGTTGACGTCGCGGATGGTGAGTCCGTCGATGCGGATGTTGCGTGACACGCCGTAGTCCCGGCATTCAATCTTCAGACCTGTGCGGCGGGGCAGGGGTTGCTTGCCGGTATTCACGATTTCTAGGTCGCGCACGGTCACGTACTCCGAATTGAAGACACGGACAGCGTAAAGCGAGGTGTCATCGCCCACGATGCAGGGCTTGGGCAGCTGGCTGTCGCCATAGGCTCCTACGGTGACGGGTTGTGCTGCGGTGCCCTGTGCATTGATTTCCAGCTGGCCGTTCAGGGTGGCTCCCCGCTTCAACAATAACTGTTCGCCGGGTATGAGGCTGACCGTACTTGCCTTTTCCAGGGTTCTCCAGGCTTCTTGGGGCGAACGTCCCGAGTTGGCATCGTTGCCTTCCACAGGGTCAATGTAGTAGGCGGTGGCGACGGGGGTGGAGGTGCAGGAGGTCAGGTGTACGCCTCCGCCGATGCACGACACAATGAGCAGCAGGGTGGTGGCCAGGGCTATCTTCCGGTGGGTGGTGTGGAATATATTTTTCTTCATAAAATGTCTTACCTTAAAAATGAAAGGATGGCGCAGGCACTATACCTTATGGGGTTGGCCTGGCCATCCTTTGCTTACCTATTGCTAACTGAAGGGTTTACTTCCAGAGTTCATGCTGTTCGAGCAGTTCGTTGGAGTCGAGTTCTGCAGTCGGGATGGGCCATACATAGTCGCGTTCGCTGTTGTACTGGCGCGGTTCGTAGGCCAGTCCCAGGGTTGTGCGTTCTTTTTCGACGTTGGCCACAGCCTTGTCCAGTTCCTTCCAACGGTATACGTCGAACAAACGGAGGCCTTCGAAAGCCAGTTCCACACGGCGTTCGTGCTTGATGACGGCCAGCAGGGCATCTTTGCTGAGGCCCGTACCTTCGACGTCTTCCACCTTCGGCATCATCACATCCGAACGTTGGCGTACCTGGTTGATGAGACCGCGGACTTCGGCTTCGTCATATCCGCCTTTCTGTACCAATGCTTCGGCCAGCGAGAGCAGTACCTCGGCATAGCGTACGACGTAGAAGTCCTGTCCGTTGTCCCAGGAGTTGCTGGTGTCGGTCGGGTCGAAATATTTCATCACGTACACGGTAGAGAGCGAAGCGGCCGTACCGCCATACCAGGCTCCTTCACCGCCTTTGCCGTTCCAGTACATGCCCGGTACGAACAGGGTGGCGTAGAGACGCGGGTCACGGTTCTCCCAGTGGGCGGCATTGGGCTGGCTTACGTCCAGCTTGCCTTCCTTCATGACACCATAGTTGGTATCGGTCGTCTTGGTCCCGTCGGTCAGATAGTAATCGTCGGCCAGGTCGATGGTACCGTTGATGAATTCGCCCGGCGTGTTCCAGTGGGCGTTGAAGGAAGCGCCTTCGCTCATGCCCGGTCCTTCGTAACGGACGGAGAAAATGACTTCGGGTGATGTCTGTCCGGCCAGGGTGAACAGTTGGCTGTATTTCGGGTGCAGGCTGTAACCCAGTCTCATCACTTCGCGGTAGGCGTTGATGGCATCGTCCCATTTCTCGTTGTAGAGGGCCAGACGGCCGAGGATGGCATATCCGGCTCCACGGGTCAGGCGGCCCAGATCAGCGGTTTCGGGCAGGTCGGTCACGCAGGTTTTCAGGTCGGCGATGACATTGTTCACGATGTCGGCCCGTTTGCTCTTCTCCTTGCTGGGGCTTTCCAGCGTTAAGGGTTCGGTGAGGTAGGGAACGTCCTGATAGGTCATGGTCAGGTTGGTGTAGATCAAGGCGCGGAGTACAGTGGCTTCCGCCTTGTAACGTGCCTTTTCAGCATCGCTTAGCTCCACTCTGTCGATGTTGGCAATCAACGTGTTGCAACGGCTGATGACTTCGTAGTTGGCTTTCCAATAGTCACTGAATACCCATGAACTGGGATTCTGGATTCCCATAGCCACATCGTAGCCTTCAATCCAGCCGCTCCAGTTGAAGTGTCCGCCGTTGTCGCTGATACATTCCATGTAGAGCGGACCGAAGGTGTACTGGTCGGAATTGTAAAGCTGGTTGCTCTGGAGAGCGTCATAGCAGGCAGCCAAGGCCATCAGGGCATCGTTGGAAGTCTGCCAGAAAGTGGAAGATGATGATTCGGTCAGTGAATCTTTCTGCAGGAAGCTGTCGGAGCAGGAGGTTGTCAGGACACCGGACAGCAGAGCCAAACTTATGTATTTATTTATCAGTTTCATAGTGCTCAAATAGTTTTAGAATTTAACATTGACACCAAACGAATAGGTTTTGGTGTTGGGGTGAACGTCGTTGCGAGTGTCTCCGCTTTGCTTTTCAGGATCGTAGTCGTCCAGCGAAGTGAAGGTCAGCAGGTTGGTTCCGGCCAGGTAAAGGCGCAGGCTCTGGACACCCACTTTCTCCATCCAGGATTTTTTCTTGAACGTATACCCGATTTCCACATTCTTCAGACGGAGGTAATCTCCTTTGGTCAGCCAGAAGGAAGACATCGTGTTGTTGATGGTTCCGCCCATGCGCGGCATGCTGCCGTTGGGGTTCTCGGGCGACCAGCGGTCCAGCCAGCGTGAAGTCTTGTTTCCGCCGTTGGAGATGGTTGTCTCGTCCCAGTTGAAGCGTTCCAGGCCGGCTACACCCTGCCAGAAGGTGGTGACATCGAGGCCTTTGTAGCTGAAACCGAGGTTGAATGAATATTGCAGTTTCGGGAACGGGTTGCCGATGACCTGACGGTCGGCGTCGTTGATATCGCCGTCATTGTTGAAGTCTTCGTACATGATGTCGCCCAACTGGGGTTTCTGGCCGTTCTGAGTGATGGTCTGTCCTTTGGCGTTGACGCGGTTCAGGTCGTCTTCCGTGCGATAGATGCCGATGGCCTTCCAGGCATAGTAGGAACCGATGGCTTCGCCTTCGCGGTTGATGGTGCTGCCACTGATGCTTTCCAGTCCGTTCATGTCCAAGATCTTGTTTTCAACGCCTGCCAGCGAGAAGCCTGCCTGCCAGCTCCAGTCGCCCTTCTGGTCAAAGTAGTTGGCGGCAAATTCCCAACCCCGGTTGCGCACCTTGCCGGCGTTCTGGTAGGGAGCTGAGAGTGAACCCAGGAAGATGCCCGGCATGGGGAGCTGCAACAGGATGTCGGAAGTGGTCTTGTCGTACCAGTCGAACACAATGTTGATGCGGTTCTGCCAGAACGATGCGTCCAGACCGATGTCGGTGATGGTAGTTGTTTCCCACTTGATGTTTTCGTTGGCTATCTTGGAGGTTTTCATACCTACGTATTTGGTGTCGCCAAAGTAATAGCTACCCTGTGCGGAAAGGGTTGACGTATAGGCGTAGTTGCCGATTTCCTGGTTACCCAACTTACCCCAGCTGGCACGCAGCTTCAGGGAGCTCAGCCAATTGATGTCCTGCATGAAGCTTTCGTTCGAGATGAGCCATGCACCCGAGAAGGAGGGGAAGGTGGCATAGCGGTTCTGCTTGGGCATGCGTGAAGAACCGTCGCGGCGGACGTTCATTTCGAACAGGTAGCGGCCACCGTAGTTGTAGTTGATACGTCCGAAGAAGGATTGCAGAGCGGTCTCCTCGGCCGAACCGGTCACTTTGTCGTTCTGCGTGCCACCGTCCATCTCATAGATGTTTTCAGTGGGGAATCCCTGCTTGCTGGCTTCGTTCTTGTCCCAGCGTGTGCCCTGAATAGAATGTCCCAGCAGTACGCCGATTTCATGGTCACCGAAGGTAGCGTTGTAAGTCAGGATATTTTCGTTGATATAGCTGGTTTCCAGATAGTGGTAGTCGGTCAGTGTGTTCTGCGTGCCGGCAGGAGCCAGCTCGTTGCCTTCAGCATCGTAGATAGCCAGGCTTCTCGGATTGAAGGTGGTCACATCATTCATATAGTACTTGTAGGCCAGGCTGGAACGGAATTTCAGTCCTTTGTACAGGTCGATTTCACCGAAGAACTTACCGTCGAAACGATAGTTCTTGTTGTCTTTGTAGCCGTTGTTCAGGGCATAGATGGGATTTTTGAACACAGACTGGCCGATGCTCGGGTTACCGTCCACATAGCCATAGTGACCGTTGGCATACTGCACGGGAACAGTGGGGCGGGTAAACCAGGTGAGGTATCTCATCAGACCTTCGCCCGTGACGCTGGTGGTAGGCTCGTCAATGCTCTGGCGGCTGCCCGACAGGTTCAGTCCCACTTTCACGATGCCCAGCTGTGCATCAATGTTCGAACGGAAGTTGAAGCGTTGGTTGGCTGTATTCTTCAAAATACCTTCCTGCTTGAAATACTGAGTGGAGAACATGTAATGGACATTCTTGCTACCTCCGGTAACGGAGAGGTGGTGCTGGTGCATGGGAGCGGTGCGGAACATTTCGCCTGCCCAGTCGGTATTGGCAAAGTGGTCGGGGTCCGAACCTGTGCGCAATGCCTCAAGCATTTCCGGCGTATAGGCTTTTCCCGGCTGGCATTCGTTATACATCTTGGCCCATTCGTAGGAGTTCACATAGTCGGGCAATACGGTAGCCTGTTGCAGGGCGATGCTTCCGGAATAGCTGATGGACGGTTTCTGCTCGCTGCCTCGTTTGGTGGTGATCAGGATAACGCCATTGGCGGCACGCACACCGTAGATGGCACCGGAGGCGGCATCCTTCAAAACCGATACACTCTCGATGTCTTCGGGAGCCAGTTCGGAAATCTGGCTGATAGAACTTTCTACGCCGTCAATCAGCACCATCGGATTGTTTTTGCTGGCATCACCCAGGGTGCCGACACCGCGTACGCGGATTTCCGGACTGTCTTTACCGGCCTGGGCACCGTTACCGGTGAGCATGACGCCCGGCAAACGGCCCTGCAACATATTGGCCGTATTGGCAACGGGCATGTTGGCTACGTCGTTGAAGTTGACGGCAGCGACCGAACCGGTCAGGTTCTCTTTCTTCTGTACACCGTAACCAACCACTACAACTTCGTCAATCATTTTGGAGTCTTCCTTCAGAATGACGTTCAGTTGCGTGTTGTTGCTGCTGATAACAAATTCTTGGCTGGCGTATCCGATGAACGAAATGACCAGTGTGGAATTGGGATGGACGGACAGGGTGAAATTTCCGTCGATGTCAGTGATGATACCGTTGGTAGTGCCTTTTTCCAGAACACTGGCACCAATCTCACTTTCACCATTGATGTCTTTTACGACACCTGTCACTTTGTAGGTGGATGATTGTTGGGTAGTGGCATGTACCTTCACGGGAAGGAGGCAAAGACAAAGCAACAAGGTTAACAAGGTAAAAGCTTTGTCGGAGACTAAATTTTTACAGCTCATACGTTTTTGAATTATTTAAGATTAAACAAAAATTGTGCTGCAAATCTATAATACCTGGCGGACAAGAGGGGTGAATAAATGCCGGAAAAGGATGATTTTTTTCTTTTTCATCCTTTCCTGGCATTCTGTAAAGGGGATTGGGGACTTTGGAAGCTTTTTATGTCGGATTGTTCTGCTCTGTTCCTGTCTTCTCCTTTTCTTTTTGTGTCAGATATTCTTTGGGGGAGACGCCGAATTTCTTGCGGAAACAGAGAGTAAAATATTTGGGGTCATTGAATCCCACCTTGTAGGCCAGGTCGTTGATCCGTATTTTCCTGTTTTCTTCGAGCAGGCGGAAGGCGGCCTGTAAGCGTACGTTTGAGATGAATGATAGGGGTGTCATGCCTGTCAGTTGTTTCAGCTTGTCGTTGAGGGTGGAGCGGGCCATACCCATGGCTGCCACAAATTTGCCCAAATCGAAATCCTGTTCGTCCAGGTGGGCGTTGACGCATTCCATGGCTTTCTTCAGGAACTGCTCGTCGTCGGGCGTATAATTGATTTCCTTGGCTTCGAATACCAATGTCTTTCGTGCATCGACCATCGGTTGCCTGCGGCTTTTCAGCAGGTTTTCTATTTTAGCTATCAGTACGGAAAAGTTCAGAGGCTTGCATATGTAGCCGTCTGCTCCCGCTTCATAGCCTTCTACGCGATCCTGACTTCCGGTGCGTGCTGTCAGCAGAATGACTGGAATATGGGCTGTCTGGAACTGGACCTTGATACGTTTGCACAGTTCCATACCGTCCATTCCGGGCATCATGACATCGGAAACGACCAGGTCGACAGGCTCTACCTCCAGAATTTTCAGGGCAGTGGAACCGTCCGGAGCTTCGGACACCTGGTAGTACTGGCTCAGTAGCCGGTGCATGGCTTCGCGCAATTCTTCGTTGTCCTCCACGATAAGGATGGAGGAGCGGCTGTGGTGCCCGTTGTCTATGTGAGGTAAGGGTGATGGGACACTTGCCTGGGTGTCGGTACTTCCAGAAATATTTGGATCCGGATTCTCAGTTTCCAGTTTTTCCTCTTCCCTTTCTTCCTGGCTGTAGGCCTCTTGGGTGATTGGAATGGATACGGTGAATGTATTTCCGGTTTCCGTGTCACTTGTTACTCCGATGGTGCCGTGGTGGAGAAGGACAAGGTCCTTGGTCAGTGAGAGACCGATACCGGTACCGATGGTATGGAACTTCCGGTATTCTCCTTCGTAAAAACGTTCGAACAAGTGGACCTGTTTGTCGGCTGGTATGAGTTCTCCGGGGTTGTTGACGCTGAATACATACAGGCCTTTGTCGGCTATGTATTGTTGGCGGATGGTGATACAACGGCCTTCTTGGGTGTATTTGGCTGCGTTGGACAGGAGGTTATACAATATCTTATCCATTTTGTCGGGATCGAAATAGCCGATTATTTCGTGATCGGCATCTTCGACGGAGATGTGCAGTTGCCTCTTTCGGACAAGCGGAGCAAAGGCATTGGCCGATTGGCGCAGGAACAGCGTCAGGTTGCCTTGCGACACACGGAGCTTTTGTTTGCCATTCTCTACTTTGCGGAATTCCAGTATCTGCTGGATGAGTCTCACGAGCCGGAGAGTATTGTCCGATATGCTGCGCAATCTTGGCTTCAGGTCGGGATATTGCAGTTTCAGTTCATCCACAGACGCCGAGATAATGGATAACGGGGTGAGCAGTTCGTGGGTAATGTTGGTAAAGAACTGGAGCTTGGCATGGTTGATGGCTTCTATCTGCTGGCGTTGGATTTTGCCCAGCTCAATGGCATGTTGCATCTGGATACGCTTGCGTATAGTCCGGTAGAGATAATAGATAACGGCTGCAGCTGCAAGGATATACAGACAGTAGGCCCACCATGACAACCAGGGTGGCGGAAGAATGGTAATGTGAAGTTCACATTCCTGCCGGGACCATACTCCGTTGGGATTGGCTCCCCGTACCTTGAAGGTATATTTGCCTGAAGGCAGGTTGTTGTAATAGGCAAAATGGCGGAGGGCATTTGTCGAAATCCAGCCTGCATCGTATCCTTCCAGCCGGTACCGGTATTTGTTCAGCTGCGGATTGACATAGCTCAGTATGGAGAAGTCCAGGCTGAAGTTGTTTTTGTCGTAAGGCAATATGATGTGTGAAGCATAGTCGAGCGGTGCGTCAAGGATGCGTTCCTGCTCCTTGGCGGGCAGGTTTCGTATGGAGGTCTCGTAGATTTTCAGGTCAGTAATGACTACGGGGTAGGATGTGCTGTCGTGGCTGATGGCTTCTGGATGGAAACTGTTCAGGCCGTGTGCACCGCCAAAGACCAGGCTGCCGTCATTGGCCTTGAAACAGGAATTGCGATTGAAAATGTGGTCTTGCAACCCTTCTTCCATTGTATAGGTATATATGCGGGGATGATTATCGGAAGAGGGGTTGATGTGGTACATTTGCGAGTTGGTTGTGAGCCAAAGGCTGTGGAAGTTATCTTCAAGCATGGAAAATATGACATCTCCTGCTTCAAAGTATTCGTTGAAGACAGAAATGAAACGGTCATCTTGGGGGACGTACAGGTCGAGACCGTTCCCATTGGTCCCAGCCCAGATACGTCCCTTACTATCCGTGCACAATGTCATGGCACCTACAGATTGGGAATTATGGCGTGAAGGGGCATATATTTTTCCTGCGTATTGCCTGTCTCTTTGGAAGGTAAAGCGCCAAATGCCGTTGTTGGGAGTGGCAACCCAGATGTTGCCGGCGTTGTCTTCAGTTATCTTGAAAACGGGTACTTGCGGCCAGGCTTGCTTATCGTTGGAGCACAGTTGGTCGATGGAATACATTTTTCCCAGGACGTCGAGCATGCAGAGTCCGTTCCGGGTGCCTATCCAAAGATTACCTTGTCTGTCTTCGTGCAACGAGTACACACATACATCGGTAAGGGCCGGATGGGTTTGCTGGTTGATGGCATACGCCTTCTTGCCATCGTATACCCATACTCCGTCGTCCCAGGTGGCGAAGCAGTAAGTCTGGTCCGATCGGCGGATAATGTCGTTTACGGTAGAGATGTAGGGCATGTGGCGGAATCCGGGATGTTCTCTGTAATGTAGAATGGTCTGTTTCGTAGGGTCATATTCCACAAGGCCGTATCCCATGACTCCCATATAGATGGAATGGTGATCCGATGGGTAGACACTGCGGATGGAGCTGGTAGGGAATTGTCGGAGCAACGGCTCAATGGAATCATAATCGAACAGCTTTCGATGGGTGTTGACGGTATATACTCCCCCACCCAACATACCGACCCACATCAGTCCGTCGCGGCTGCACATCAAGGCGTCCACTTCATTGAAGGGCAGGGTGTCGGGACCTTTGCCGGGCAAGTAATTCCTGAATACGCCTTTCCCTTCTTCCGATTCAAGAATACTTAGTCCGCTGCGGGAACCAATCCATAGCTTTCCGGAATTGTGATCCTGGGCAATGGCATAAATAATGTTGTCGCACAGACTGCCGGGATTCGTTTCATCGTGGACGAAATGCTTGAAACGATAATGTTTCATGTCATAAGGATTCTCCAGCTTGGTCAATCCATAACGCCAGGTACCTATCCATATCTGTCCTCGGCTGTCCTGAAACAGGGTATGAGCCGATTCTGCCGGGTTGATGTTCCGGTAGGTATAGTATTTTTCCTCCTGCGGATTGTAGCGGAGCAGTCCTTGTGCCCAAGTGCCTATCCAGATATTTCCGTTCCGGTCTTCGATAATGGATTTTACATCGTAATGTGGCAGGCTGGTTTTCTGTATTTGGGGGTCGCACAATTCAAACTGGTCGCTTCCTGCCTTCCGTCGGAAAATGCCTTTGTTGGCTCCGACCCAGACATCCCCATTCTTGGTACAGGCAATGGCTTCAATGTAGCTGACTTGTAATAATGGAGAGGAAATTTTCTCTAATTTATCCTGTCGCTTGTCAAGCACATAAAGTCCGCTATAGGTACCGATCCAAAGATGGTTCTCATGATCTTCTGCCACGATATTGACGAAACCGTCGAGGTTCCGGTTCTGATTCTGACCGTCGGGGCGGTAGATGACGGTATTGTATCCGTCGAAACGTAATAGTCCGTTATAGGTTGAAATCCAAATGTAGCCTTCGCTGTCCTGATAGAGGTTGCGTATTTCGTTGGTCGGTAGATGAGAGGATGTAGAGAGCGGCTTGAAAATGAGGTTATCGGCTGCTAGTGCTCTTGTGTGAACCAATGCGGCGAGAAGGGCAAGCAGAATCCACCAATTGGAAGTCAAATAAAGTTTCATCGTAAATTGTTTTTAGGTTAACTGACGGTATCTGTGTAGCAACAGGTATAAGGATTGCACGATCTATCATTTGTTTCTGATATTTCATGCAATCCTTTGATAGAAGTTGTCAGAAGATGAACCTCAATACATCATTCAGGTTAGCCCAGATGAGCAGGGCAAAGAGCAGGAGCATGCCTGCCATTTGCGCGCGTTCCATGAACTTGTCGCTGGGCTTGCGGCGGGCTACAATCTCGTAGATGAGGAACAGCACATGGCCGCCGTCCAGAGCGGGGATGGGCAGAATGTTCATGAAGGCCAGGATGATGGAGAGGAAGGCCGTCATGTACCAGAACTGGTGCCAGTCCCACGTGGCAGGAAAGATGCTGCCGATGGTTCCGAAACCTCCCAGCTGCTTGGCTCCTTCCTTGGAGAAGAGGTACTTCATTTGGTTGACGTAGCCCTTGAGCGTGTTCACGCCCAGTGTGACGCCGGCAGGGAACGAAGAAAAGAAGCTGTATTCCTTCTTCACGATGGGGAGCAGACGGGCGGTGCGCATATCGGCAGTGACACCGATCTCGTAGAGCGAGTCGGTAGCTATGCTGAGGGTATCGGTGACGCCGTTGCGGACGTAAGTCAGGCGGATATCGTGTGAAGCCTGACCGTCTTTCTGGCGTTTCAGCATTTCTTCCTTGAAGTCAAAGTAGGCAATGTTGTGCCCGTCCAGCTGCGTGATGCTGTCGCCCGACTGGAGACCGGCCAGTGCGGCAGGGCGTCCGGCTACGATGCTGTCAATGACGAACGGGTAACGGAAGTCGGCAAAGCGGGCACTGTCGGCCAGCAGGCGGTCCATCAGCCCTTCGGGAATGTAGACCGAGGCCGGTTTGCCGTCGCGCAGGACACTGACCTGACGGGCGTCGACAATGGATGTCAGCAGGTCGCCGCCCATGCGTTCGAAGGGTACGCCGTCGGCCGAGAGCAGTACGTCGCCGTCGCGGAAGCCGGCCTGGTGCATGCTTTCGTTGAAGTCCATGCCGAGCGGTGCCTTCTGCACGGGAATGTAGGAGTCACCCCAGGCGAAGAGAATCATGGAGTAGATGAACAGGGCCAGCAGGAAGTTAAACAGTACGCCGCCCACCATGATGAGCAGACGCTGCCAAGCCGGTTTGGCCCGGAATTCCCATGGCTGTACGGGTTGTTTCATCTGTTCGGTGTCCATCGACTCGTCTATCATACCGGCAATCTTGACATAGCCACCCAGGGGCAGCCAGCCGATGCCATATTCCGTTTCGCTGTTCTTGGGCTTGAACTTGAACAGCGTGAACCAAGGGTCAAAGAATAGACAGAACTTTTCAACCCGGGTCTTGAAGAGACGGGCGAAGAGGAAGTGCCCCATTTCGTGTATGACGACGAGCAGCGAGAGGCTCATGATGAGTTGCAGGGCACGAATCAAGAATGTTTCCATTATTTATTCAACTATAAATTATCAATTTTTACTTTCCAATTATTTATTTATCAGACTTTCTGCTATACGGCGCGCTTCGGCATCCGTTGCCACATAGTCTTCGTAGGTGGGTTTCTGGATGAAGGATACACGTCCCATTGTTTTTTCGATGACGTCGCTCATGCCGAGGAAAGAAATGCGGTCGTGCAGGAAGGCGGCCACACAGACTTCGTTGGCGGCATTGACGATGCAGGGCATGTTTCCGCCGCGGTGAAGGGCTTCGTAAGCCAGCGCCAGGTTGCGGAAGCGTTCGGTGTCGGGTTGCTCGAAGGTGAGCTGCGTGCACTTGCTGAAGTCCAGTCGCGGGAACGAGGCATGCAGGCGGTCGGGATAAGAGAACGCGTACTGGATGGGCAGACGCATGTCGGGCATGCCGAGCTGAGCCTTTACGGCACCGTCTTCGAACTGTACCATGCTGTGGATGACCGATTGCGGATGTACCACCACTTCTATCTGTTCGGGCCGTACGCCGAAGAGCCATTTGGCCTCTATTACCTCGAAGCCTTTGTTCATCATCGAGGCGGAGTCGATGGTAATTTTGGCTCCCATGTCCCAGTTGGGATGGCGCAGGGCCTGTTCTTTGGTCACCGTCTTCAGCTGTTCGTGGCTGAAGGTGCGGAAGGGACCTCCCGAGGCAGTGAGGATGACTTTTTCAATGGGATTGCCTGCTTCGCCGGCCAGGCACTGGAACACGGCCGAGTGTTCGGAGTCGACGGGCAGGATGGGAGTACCGTTGACACGGGCCAGGTCGTTGATGAGGTCACCGGCCACAACCAGCGTTTCCTTGTTGGCCAGGGCGATGGTCTTCCGGGCACGGATGGCATGGATGGTGGGGCGGAGGCCGGCGTAACCTACCATGGCCGTCAGCACGATGTCGACCGGCTTCTCCTGTACAATCTGGCAGATGGCTTCTGCGCCGGCATAGACTTTGATGGGCAGGTCGGCCAGTGCCTCTTTCAGTTTGGGGTATTTTTCTTCGTTGGCGATGACCACAGCCTCAGGCATGAACCGACGTGCCTGGGCGATGAGTTCGTCCACCCGGTTGTTGGCTGTCAGCACATAGGCTTCGTACTTGTCGGGATGCTCCTCAATGACTTGCAGGGCCTGTGTTCCGATGGAACCGGTAGAACCGAGTATGGCTATCTGTTTCTTCATGATATATCGTTTTATTTAGAATACTATATGAATTTCGGGGTTGATGGCTCTTCCGCGGTACCACAGCTCAAAGTGCAGGTGTGGGCCGGTAGTCAGCTGTCCCGTGTTGCCCACCAGGGCGATGGCTTCTCCGGCCTTCACCGTGTCGCCTTCTTTCTTGAGCAGGGAACCGCAGTGCTTGTAGATGGACACGAGGTCCTGACTGTGCTGCACCTGAATGATGTAGCCTGTCTCGGCAGTGTAGGCGCTCAGGATGACGGTACCGTCCAGAGTGGCCAGTATGCTTTCGCCGGGAGTGGCGGCAATATCCGTTCCGTAATGCCGCTGTTCGGGGTTGAAGGAAGACGATACGATGCCGCGTGTGGGGCAGTAGAAGTTCAGCCCTTCGGTTGGTCCGGTGGCAACGTTGGTCAGGTTGTATTTTTCCTTTTCCTCGTATTGCTTGCGGAATTCTTCTTCGCGTTGGGTACGTTCCATCAGAGAATCCTGGCGCAGGGTGGTCAGCGAGTCGATGGACTGGATGGTGTCGGCCTTGACCTCGCCGCGGAAGATGTCTTGGATGTTCATGATGTACAGGTTCTGCCTCTCTACCAGTCGCTGGAGAGAGTCCACGCGCAGGGCATTGTCTACCACCTGGGCACGTATTTCGCTGTTCATGTAGCCCGGCAGATAGTTGCGCAGCGGGGTGAAGGCCACGATGAGCGAGGCTATCACAAACAGGACGGTCAGTACGGACAGGAGTACGGAGATGCCGTTCAGCTTGGACACGTGCAGGCCTACCACCTCTTCCAACGTATTCTCGTTGACGATGGTCAGCTTGTACTTGAACTTGATGTTGTTCCAGAACGCTTTGCTTTTTTTCCTCTTTTTCGTCTGCATGAATCTTGGTGGGGTTAAGAATGGATTATTCGTCTTCCGCTTCGTCAAGGTTCACCAGGCCGGCAGGCAGGCTGACGGTGATGACCTTATGCTTCTGGTCAATATCGGTGATGAACTCTTCCTGGGCGGGTATCAGCAGCTCTTCACCGTTGTGATCTACGACAAACAGCGTGTTGAGGGTCGAAGTGTCCACTTCTGTCACGTCGCCCAGATAGCCGTGATGGATTTCCTCCATGCGGAAACCTACGAAGTAGTTCCAGGTCAGTTCTTCGGGTTCGGCCTCATCGGCATGCTTCACGGGGAACCACACTTCCACATTGGTAAACATGCGGGCCCGCTCGGCGGTATCGACCCCTTCCAGCTTCATCAGGGCGGTGGTGTCCGAGCGGAAACGGTATTCCTCGATGAAGAAGGGAACGAAGATGCCGTCGAGCAGGCAGACAATGTATTCGGCCTCCACACGGTCGAAGATGTCGTCGGTGAAGGTGAACAGCAGTTCGCCATGAATGCCGTGCGGCTTGTTGAATATTCCTATCTTATATACTTCTTCTCGTCTAATCATAATGGTCAAATTCTCGTTATTCTCGCTCCAATGGCATTCAGTCGTCCTTCGATGTTCTGATAGCCGCGGTCTATCTGCTCGATGTTGTGGATGCGGCTGATGCCGTCGGCACTCATGGCGGCGATGAGCAGGGCAATGCCGGCACGGATGTCGGGCGAAGTCATGTTGCCGCCGTGCAGGCGGAAGGTGCGGTTGTGGCCGATGACGACGGCACGGTGAGGATCGCAGAGAATGATCTGCGCTCCCATGTCAATCAGCTTGTCGACAAAGAACAGGCGGCTTTCGAACATCTTCTGGTGGATGAGTACGCTACCCTTGGCCTGGGTGGCCACGACGAGCATCACACTCAGCAGGTCGGGCGTCAGTCCCGGCCAGGGCGCATCGGCAATGGTCATGATGGAGCCGTCCATGAACGACTCTATCTCGTAGCTTTCCTGTGCCGGTATGTATATGTCGTCGCCCCGTTGTTCCAGTTGGATGCCCAGGCGGCGGAAACATTGGGGGATAATCCCCAGGTTCTCATAAGAGACATCCTTGATGGTCAGTTCGCTGGCCGTCATGGCGGCCATCCCGATGAAGCTGCCCACTTCAATCATGTCGGGCAGGATGGTGTGCTCCGTGCCGTGCAGTTCCTTCACTCCTTCGATGGTGAGCAGGTTCGAGGCGATGCCCGTTATCTTGGCTCCCATGCGGTTCAGCATGCGGCAAAGCTGCTGTACATAGGGCTCGCAGGCCGCATTGTAGATGGTGGTCGTACCTTCGGCCAGCACGGCGGCCATGATGATGTTGGCCGTACCCGTTACGGAGGCTTCGTCCAGCAGCATGTAGGTGCCTTTCAGGCGGTCGGCCGTTATGTCGAAAGTGCCCGCCGCTTCGTTGTAGTGGAAGCGGGCGCCCAGGTTCTGTATGCCGATGAAGTGGGTATCCAGTCGCCGGCGTCCTATCTTGTCGCCGCCGGGTTTGGAAATGACGGCCCGTCCGAAGCGGGCGACCATAGGACCTACCAGCATGACCGAACCACGCAGGCTGGAGCATTTCTTCAGGAACTCCTCGCTTTCCAGATAGGCGGTGTCAATGCGGGCTGCCTGGAAAGTATAGCTGTCGATGCCGTTTTTGGTGACTTCTACCCCCATGTCGCGCATCAGCTGTATCAGGTTGTTCACGTCCAGAATGTTGGGCACGTTGTGTACGGTCACTTTGTCCGCGGTGAGCAGTGTGGCGCAGATAATCTGCAGCGCCTCGTTCTTGGCTCCCTGCGGATGGATGTCACCCGCCAGCCTGTGTCCTCCTTCGATGATGAATGATGCCATGTTGGTTCGGTTTATGGAAAAAGAATAGGGTGGGCCCTGCGTGTAGGGTCAATATTTCTTTTTCTTGTTGTTGCGGTTGTTGTTATTGCTGTTGTTGTTCGGCATGTTGGCTTTGGTCGGACGATAATACAGGTCTATGCGTTCGGCCATCAGCTTCAGGATGTCGTCGGTCATCTGCAACTTGCCGCCCGACAGTTCGTACAGGTCGTCGGCTATCTTGCGGTCGTCCACCGTGTCCTTGTTCCACGTCATGTAATCCTTTTTCATGTGGTTGCAGATGAGGGCCACCAAGTTTTGCTTCTCGTCGCCTTCGGGGAACTCGCATGCCTTCTGTATCAGCACTTCCAAGGTGCGGCCGTAGTGACGGTAGCGGATTTTGGTGCAGGGGTAGGGCACGGGGTCGGGTTTGGAGTCGAGGTCGTTCTTGGGAATGATTTCAAACGGGTAGTCGATGTCCAGTTTGAAATCGGACATGATGGCCAGGTGGTCCCACAGTTTGTGTTTGAAGTCGGGCAAGTCGCGCAGATGCGGGAACATGCCGCCCATGATGTTGATGATGGTATTGGCACAACGCTGGCGTTCGGCGCGGTCTTCGATGGTCAGAGCATAGTCTACCATGTTCTGGATGCTGCGGCCGTATTCGGGCAGGGGCATCCGCTTTTGTTGGGTGTTATATTGCATATATTCAATAAATTATCGGGTCTGTTATTCTTTCAGCAGATTTTTGGGCTTCCCCGCTACAAATTCCTTCAGGTAGAAGGGCTCGAAGTAGGCTACGTCCTCGTACTTTCCTTCGGCTATGGCCTTTTCGGCCAGGGGGAACATCATGCTGGCCAGGGGGCGGATGCCGTCGATGAAGTGAGCGTTCGGGTGGGTAATCTTTTCCTTGCACTTGGCGGCGCCATCACCGAAGAAGTAGACGGGATGCCGGTCGAGAAACTCGCGGTAAGAGTTTTCGTCCACAATGTCGGCGCTGATGTCGCGCACGGTTTTCAGGGCCCGGTCGTAGATGGCTGCGTACACTTCCATGCGGCGGGCATCAATCATGGGGCACAGCAGGGCGTCTTCGGGCAGCTCGTCGTGGTAGAGCAGCACCGGTACGCACTGTATCTTCAACGTCGGCAGGCCGATGAGCTTCAGGTCGCGGCCGTAGCAGATGCCCTTGGCCATGGATACGCCGATGCGCAGGCCTGTATATGAACCCGGACCGCAACTGACGGCCACCGCATCCAGCGGCATGGCATGGCTGTCGGCAAAAGACAGGGCTTCGTCTACAAATACTCCCAGTAAAACGGCGTGTGAAGGGCCGTTCAGGTCTTCTTTCTTGAACACTACCTGCCCGTCTTCGCTCACGGCTACCGAACAGGCGGAAGTGGATGTTTCAATATGCAGGATACATGACATAGTTTCTATACCTCTTTAAATCAGCTGACAAATTTACGGGATTATTTTCAGTATTTAAAAATAATCGTGTAATTTTGCACAAAACTTAAGAAGCATTATGATACAATCGATGACGGGATATGGCAAGGCCATTGTCGAATTGCCCGATAAAAAGATAAATGTTGAAATCAAGTCGCTAAACAGTAAGGCGATGGACCTGTCGACGCGTATTGCACCGATTTACAGGGAAAAAGAGATGGAAATCCGTAACGAAATTGCCCGTGTGCTGGAGCGTGGCAAGGTGGATTTCAGCCTTTGGGTAGAGAAGAAAGATGCCGAACAGCTGGCTACCCCCATCAATCAGGAACTGGTGGCTGCCTACTATCACCGCATCAAGGAAATTTCGGCTGCCACAGGCATTCCCGAGCCGGAAGACTGGTTCGGCACTCTGCTCCGTCTGCCTGATGTGATGACCAAGACCGAGACACAGGAACTGAGTGAAGAAGAGTGGCAGGTGGCTCACGCGGCTGTCGAAGAGGCACTGAACCATCTGGTGGATTTCCGCAAGCAGGAAGGTGCCGCGCTTGAAAAGAAATTCCGTGAGAAAATAGCCAACATTTCCCATCTGCTCGAAACGGTAGAACCTTACGAAAAGGAGCGTGTGGGCAAGATTAAAGAACGCATTGTCGATGCGCTGGAGAAGACTATCAGCGTGGATTATGACAAGAACCGCCTGGAGCAGGAACTCATCTATTACATCGAGAAGCTGGACATCAACGAAGAGAAGCAGCGTCTGGGCAATCACTTGAAATATTTCATCACGACGTTGGAGAACGGTAGCGGACAGGGAAAGAAGCTGGGCTTCATTGCTCAGGAAATGGGCCGCGAAATCAATACCTTGGGCAGCAAGTCCAATCATGCCGAGATGCAGAAGATTGTGGTGCAGATGAAGGACGAGCTGGAGCAAATCAAGGAGCAAGTTTTGAATGTAATGTAAAATGAATGCAGGATTCTTCATCCTTCATTTTTAGTTCTTCATTTTTATGGGTAAACTGATTATCTTTTCCGCCCCTTCAGGTTCGGGTAAGTCGACCATCATTAACTATCTGTTGACGAAGAACCTGAACTTGGCTTTTTCCATTTCGGCCACCAGTCGTCCGCCGCGTGGCACGGAGCGCGATGGCGTAGAGTATTTCTTCCTTTCGCCCGAAGAGTTCCGACGCCGCATAGCCGACGGCGAGTTTTTGGAGTACGAAGAAGTCTATCACGACCGCTTCTACGGCACGTTGAAGTCGCAGGTCGAAAAGCAGCTGGCTGCCGGACAGAACGTGGTGTTCGACGTTGACGTCGTGGGCGGATGCAATATCAAGAATTTTTATGGCGACCGTGCCTTGTCTGTCTTCATCCAGCCGCCATCGATTGAGGAGCTGCGCAAGCGTCTGATAGGTCGCGGTACCGATACGCCCGAAGTCATCGAGGACCGTGTGGCCAAGGCCGCCTATGAAATGTCCTTTGCTCCGAAGTTTGACAAGATTATTGTGAACGACGACCTGGAGACGGCCAAGGCCGAAGCATTGAAAGTAATCACCCAATTTCTGAAAGCATGACGAAAGATTATAGCGGAAAGCAATTCTCACGCAAGATGAACAAAAGCCTGCTGATTGTCAACATCATTTTGCTGGTATGTGCCGTGTGGCTGTTGGTGGCCAATATACGCTACGAGGAATACACTACGGCGGTGGCGATGGGGCTTGTGGCAATAGTGGCCCTTGCCAACGGCACGCTTGCCTTCCTTCGTCTGAAGGGAAAGAAAATCTGATACGATTATGGATATTGGCATCTTCAGCGGTTCGTTCAATCCCATTCACATCGGCCATCTGGCGTTGGCCAATTACCTCTGTGAATTCGGCGGGTTGGACGAATTGTGGTTTCTGGTCACTCCCCGCAATCCCTTCAAGGTGGGGCAGGACCTGCTGCCCGATGCCTTGCGGCTGGAACTGGTAGAGCTGGCCATAGAGGGCTATCCCAAATTCCGTGCTTCTGATTTTGAATTCCATTTGTCCCAGCCCTCCTATACCATCCATACGTTCGACCGTCTGAAGGAAGTCTATCCGCAGCACACCTTCCACCTGATTATCGGGTCGGACAATTGGCTCTCCTTCTCCCGCTGGTACCAGTCGGAACGCTTGCTGGCCGAGAACCCTATCTTGATTTATCCCCGTTCGGGTTATCCTGTCGATGTTTCCGCCCTGCCTCCCCGTGTGCGTCTGGTCGATTCGCCGGTTCTCGAAATCAGTTCCACCTTCATCCGTGAGTCTGTCGAGGCAGGCAAGGACGTGCGCTATTTCCTCCATCCCAAAGTGTACGAACGGCTGACGCGAGAAAAGGGCTTTGTGGTTTGAGCTGGGTAAAGCATCGCTTTAAGCTGGGAAAACCAATGTTTTAAGCTGGTTAAATCAAACTTTTAAGCTGGGCAAACAATCGGTTTCCCCAGCTTAAAAAGTTCGTTTTGACCGGTCAAGGAAACCGCTGGTTATGCGGAGAGATATCTTCCTTCGGGTTGGTCAGAGTGGCCCGCCCAGATCAGGGGCGGGCGTAGGTATTATTTTTTTATCATTCTATTGTCGGAAATTGATCTACTCCAGACATTCGTCCAAATCGTGTGCCAATTGCTCTTTGTCGAGGTGTTGCCCGATGAATACGATTTTCTGCATGCGGTCACCGTATTTTTCGTCCCAGTCGCGTAAGAGGCCCGGTTCCTGTTTCATGAGCTCGATAAGGTCTTCTTCGGGAGCGGTGGCATACCACTGTCCGGCTTCTGTCAACTGCTTTTGTACGCCGGCTTGTTCGAACAGGTAGGACATGTCGCGGTTATGGCTGAAGTAGCATACTCCTTTGGCACGGATGACATTGCGCGGCCAGCGCGTAGCGATGAACCGGTCGAACTTATGGATGTCGAAGGCCGGACGACGGTAATACACGAAAGTACCGATGCCGTATTCCTCCACTTCACCGCCTTCATGGTCGTGATGATGATGGTGATGATGGCCTTCTTCCTCTTCATGGTGATGGTCTTCGTGATGCTCTTCGTGCTCGTGGTGATGGCTGCCGTGGGCATGCGCTTCGCGCTCTTCTTCTTCGGTTGCGGCCCGTTCGATTTCGCGGATCCATCCGGCCGAGGTTGCCGCCCGTTCGAAATTGAACAGATGGGTGTCCAGCAATTTGTCCAAATCGACATCCGCATAGTTGCATTCGATTATTTCGGCTGACGGTTGCAGGGTGCGGATGATTTTCTTGATGCGTCCCAGCTCTTCTGGAGCCACCTCAGCCGCTTTGTTCAGCAGAATGATGTTGCAGAATTCGATTTGCTGGACAATGAGGTTTTCAATGTCTTCTTCGTCCAAACCTTTGCGGGTCAGATTGTCGCCACAGGCGAACTCGCTTTGCAACCTCAGGGCATCGACGACGCTGACGATGCAATCCAGCCGGCAGATGCCGTGACGGGTGTATGCTTCGCCCAGTCGGGGGATGGAGCAAAGGGTTTGTGCGATGGGTTCGGGTTCGCAGATGCCGCTGGCTTCGATGACGATGTAGTCGAACCGCTCCAGCTTCATCAGTTCGTATACTTGCTCGATGAGGTCGGCTTTCAGGGTGCAGCAGATGCAACCGTTCTGCAAAGCCACTAAACTGTCGTCTTTCTTGCCTACCACACCGCCTTTCTGGATGAGGGCGGCATCAATGTTTACTTCGCCGATATCATTGACGATAACTGCAAAGCGGATACCACGTTTGTTGGCCAGAATACGGTTGACTAAAGTCGTTTTGCCACTGCCCAGATAACCGGTGAGCAGCAGTATGGGAATTTCTTTCTGTTTCATGATTGTAGGATATGCTTTCTGTTTGCGAGTGCAAAATTACATTTTTTTTGTTACATTATGCATCTCCTTTTTTCCGTTTCAAAAATTCGGTGGGACTTTCACCGAAGTAGTCCTTGTAGCATTTGGTGAAGTAGGAGGGAGAACTGAATCCCACTTCATACGTGATTTCGGCCACTGTCTTGTCGGTAGAGGCCAGCAATGAGGAGGCCCGTTTGAGGCGGGCAATGCGTAACAGTTCATTGGGTGCATAGCCGCAGAGGGCCTTGCTCTTCCGGTAGAGCTGTACTCGGCTCAAGCCGATTTGTTCGCCCAGTTCTTCCACGCTGAGATTGGGATCGGACAGACGTTGGTCGATGAGCTGGCGCAGTTTTTCCAGAAACCCTTTGTCTACATCGCTTACGGAGGCTTTCTGGAGCGGAGCGTTACTGCCGTCTGCAAAGACCTGTTGCAGGCGGTGGCGGTTGTCGATGAGGTTACGCAGGCGTACGGTCAGCAGGCGGGCGCTGAAAGGTTTGGATATGTAGGAATCGGCACCGCATTCATAGCCCTTTATCTTCTGTTCGTCTACCGCATAGGCGGTGAGCATCATGACGGGGATGTGTGAGGTCTGCAATTCCGATTTCAGCCGGCGACAGCATTCCATGCCGTCCATAACGGGCATCATGACGTCGCAGATGATGACGTCGGGTACATACTTCATGGCCATGCGGATGCCTTCCTGTCCATTGGCGGCTTCTATGATATTGTATTCGTCTTGAAGTACGGAGCGAACATAGTCGCGGATATCCTGGTTGTCGTCTATCACGAGGACGGTTTCTTTGTCCTCGGGAGAGGTCGCGCTGTCGGTCGTGTGCAGGGTCTCCTGGTCGGCAGCCAGGACGGCACCTTCTTTCAGGTTGACCAGTGCTGCACTTCGGGTGGTGTCGGGGGCGAGCGCGCCTTTCTGGCAGGCTGGCATTTCAATGGTGAAGCAGGTTCCTTGTCCTTCGGTGGTATCTACATGGATTGTGCCGTGGTGCATTTCCACGAATGCCTTTACCAGAGCCAGACCGATGCCGGAGCCTGCATGGTGAACATCTATCTGATAGAAGCTGTCGAAAATGTGTTGCACATGTTCGGCTGGCATGCCTACACCTGTGTCGGTTACTTGCAGGCGAACAGAGGGCTCACCGTCTTTATTGAATAGAGACAGACTGACACTGATGCTGCCGTTTTCGGGGGTGAACTTGAAGGCATTGGAGAGCAAGTTGTAGAGGATGCGTTCCAGTTTCTCGGCATCGGCTGTCACGGTGTAGTCAGCCTGTTCGTCGGCCATGATGCGGAAGTGGATGTGTTTGCGGAAAGACAGCGTGCGGAACGCATCGGTCCATTCCAGCAGGGAGGTACGCAGGTCGAACCGGCTGAGGCGTAGCTGAAGCTTCCCGTCTTCGAACTTGCGGAAATCGAGTATCTGGTTGATCAGGCGGAGCAGTACGGTGACATTCTTGTGGACGATGTTGAGCAGAAATCGTTCGTGCTCGTTCAGGTTGTGGCTTTGTTGGAGTTGTTCTACCGGGTCGGCAATAAGGGTCAGCGGGGTGCGGAAGTCGTGCGACACATTGGTAAAGAAAGACAGTTTGGCATGCGTGGCATCTTCCAATTGTCTGGACAGCATGATAAGCTGGTCGCGCTGCTCTTCCAGTTGTTGCTTTTGTTTGGAAAGCTCGGCGTTCAGTCGGTTTTTGGTCCAAAAGGCGCGTACAACGAAGACCAATAATACCCCTACCAGCAGCAGGATGACGATACAGGCATAGAGAAACATGCGCTGGGCGGAATATCGGAGAAGAAAAGCGTCCAGCTGTTTGTCGAGCTTTTCAATTTTTTCGTCGAGGGTGGTGATGTGCGTCGTCTGCATCTGCATGATACGCGCATTTTGCCGGTTTACCAAAGCGGTGGAGAGAAGAGTTTCGCGTGGATAGTTTCTTCCTTCCAGGATGTCCATGGCCACTTGCATGACGCGGTCGCCTCCCGTAGGATAGATAAAGGTGGCATCAAGTGTGCCGTCGGCTACCATTTCCACTCCCATTTCTTTCCCAGCCAGGGCATCTACACCGACGAAGAGCATGTCTTTGTCGCGGCCTTTCTGTATCGCGGCATCGTGTGCCCCCGACGCCATGCGGTCGTTGTGGGCAAAGACAAGATCTATGCGTGGTTGTTGGGTGAGAATAGAGTCAAAAGCATGTCGGGCGGATTGTCTGAACCATCCGGCATCAGCTTGGGCTATAATATGAATGCCGGGAGCATCAGCCAGCGCGTCCATCAGTCCGCGGTGGCGGTCCCGTGCCGGAGTGGAACCTTTCAGTCCCGTCAGTTCAACGATATTGCCTTCACCTCGCAGGCGGCTGGTAATGTAGATGCCTATTTGGCGTCCCATTTCATAGTTGTCGGCACCGATATAGGCTGTGTAATGTTCCGAGTTGATTTTGCGGTCTACCAGTACGATAGGAATCCCTTGGCTGTAGGCTTTTTCCACGATGGGAGTGATGGCTTCGGCTTCATTGGGAGCTACGACTATCAAGTCGACTTTTTTGTGGATAAAGTATTCGATGTCGGCTATCTGGCGCTGGTTGTTATCTCCAGCCGAGCGGATTTCCACTTCTACTCCCGGATAGAACAGGGCTTCCCGGAGAATTTCCTTGTTCATCTGGTTGCGCCATTCGTCGTCGCTGCATTGCGACACGCCGATGATGTAACGGGTCTCTTCCTGTTCGCAGGAAGTAAGGAACAGGCAAAGGATGAGTAGGTTAATCAGACAATATAAGTGTTTCATGGAATTCCCTTCTTGTGGTTAGAGTGCACAAAGATAGGAAAATTCCATGAAACTTGTATGGTTAGGCCAGTCTTTCCGTCAAAGACTTGGGCAATACGGGCATGGCACCCTGCTGCGTGCAGACGAAGGCCGAGGTGTCGACGGCCAGTCTGTGTGCCTCACCTACGGAGCGGCCGCTGAGGATGGCGGCAGTGAAGGCGGCGGTAAACGAGTCGCCTGCACCTACGGTGTCGGCTACCTGTACCTTGGGAGTCTCGACGAACGAGATGTTGCCCGGCGTAAAGACATAGCTGCCGTTGACGCCACAGGTCAGGATGAGCATCTTCAGGTTGTACTTGGCCAGCAGAATCCAGCACTTGTCCTGGAGGTCGATGCCGGGATAACCAAACATGCGGCTGACTGTAACCAGCTCCTCATCGTTTATTTTCAACACATTACAGCGCCGGAACGAGTCGCACAGGATTTCTTTGGTGTAGAAGCTCTGACGCAGGTTGATGTCGAAGATGCGGAGTGTATCGGCATCGTCGGACATGGCATCGAGGAAACGGTGAATGGTCTGACGCGACACGATGCTGCGCTGAGCCAGCGAGCCGAAGCAGACGGCACCCGTCTGGTGGGCCAGTCCTTCAAGAGCTTGTGTGTAGGGAATGTTATCCCACGCCACGCCTTCCTTGATGTCATAGCAGGGTACACCTTCAGCGTCCAGTTCCACTTGTACCGTACCGGTGGGGTAGGGTACTGTTTCTATCAGTCCGTACAGCTCTTTCTGACGGAAGTTTTCCAGTATCTCAGCTCCCAGTTTATCCTGGCCAACAGCGCTTACGACACGGCTTTCCAGTCCGAATTGTGATACATGGTATGCAAAGTTGGCGGGTGCTCCACCCAGTTTTTTTCCTTCGGGCAGCACGTCCCACAGTGCTTCGCCCATTCCGACTACGATTGGATGATTATTCATGGTTGTTGTTGTTTTGATAGTACACGAGTTGACAAAGCGGCAGCCTGTAAGGGCAGTCCCCCTTGTGGTCTCGTTCACTTGGTTTCTTGTTTACTAAAATCAGGCTTTTCTCAGTTTCAACGTATAGACTATCAGATAAAGCACTCCGACGGTCATGACAGCTACGGCACCGCTTTGGCCAATGGCGTCACTGGCTACACCCATCAGTAACGGGAATACTGTACCGCCGAAAAGACCCATGATCATCAGGCCCGAAACTTCGTTCTTTTTATTGGGAACGGCAGTCAGCGCCTGTGCGAAGATGATGGGGAAGACGTTGGAGTTACCGAAGCCGATAAGGGCGATGCATACGTAGATGATGTAGTGGGCATCGGATACCAGCAGTCCGACCATGGCTATCAGCATGCAGGCCACGCTGATGCCCAGGAAGCGTCGTGCCGAAAGGTGCTGCAGGATAAACGTGCCCAGCAGGCAGCCTGCCGTACGGAAGATGAAATAGAGGCTGGTGGCAAAGCCGGCTTCTTCGAGGGTCAGGCCTACGCGTTCCATCAGCAGCTTGGGAGCGGTGGTATTGGTGCCTACGTCAATGCCCACGTGGCAAACAATGCCGATGAAGCACAGCAGGATAAATGGCTGGCCCAGCAGGCGCAGGCAGTCGGCAAAACTGGAAGCCTTGTCCGGCTTTTCTTCTTCAATCGGTGTGGACGAGAGCCACAGGATCGCGATGACGGCCACTACCATATAGATGGGGAAAAGTACACGCCAGCCCAGTCCGAAAGTCGGTATGGCCTGAGTGGCCCCCCACATGGCGATATAAGGAGCCAGGAACGAGGCAATGGCCTTTACAAACTGTCCGAAGGTGAGTGAGCTGGCCAGGCGGTCACCCGAAATGATGTTGCTCAGCAGTGGATTGAGCGAGGTCTGCATCAAGGCGTTGCCAATGCCCAGCAGCGAGAAGGAGCAGAGCATCAGGCCGTAGCCATCACCGAAGAGAGGGAGCAGCAGCGACACGGCAGTCACAATCAGACTGAGCAGCACGGTGCGCTTGCGCCCGATGCGGTTCATCAGCATGCCCGTGGGCACGGAGAAGATGAGGAACCAGAAGAACACGAGCGACGGGAAAATATTGGCTTGGGAGTCGTTCAATCCCAAATCTGCCTTCACATAATTGGAGGCAATACCCACCAGGTCTACAAAGCCCATGGCGAAGAAGCAGAGCATGACGGGTATCAGCCTTCCATATTTCATTTGTTGTTTAGCAATCATTTTTGATACAAGTTTAAGTGGTTTGGAAAGAATATAGACGAATACTTATTTCACCTCTGTCAGTTCCACTACCCGGCTTTGCATGGGGTGGAAGCTGAAGACATCCAGTCCTATCTTCATCAGATAGTCGCCGGAAAGGACTTTCCCATCGGCAGTCAGGGTGGACTGTGTATCGGGCATCAGGTTGATTTCCTTCACTTGGTAGCGTTTCATCGGATCCAATCCCTGTAAACGTACGGGAAGCAGTTTCTCTTGATAGCGCGGATAGAGGTCGTAAGCAAATAGTACGGCCTTGTCGTGGTCCGTGCTTACATAGTTCACGGCCATGTGGTTGCTCTCATAGGGTGATGCCAGCCGGTATTGGCTTCCGTCCAGAATGACGGACTGAAGGCGTTTCCAGTTGGCCACCGCTGTCTGGCAATAGAGCAGTTCATCGGCACTCAGCTCCTGCAGCCCCAAGTCGAAGCCCAGCTTACACATGGATGCTACATCGGTACGAAACTTGATGGAAGCAGCTTTGTTCCAGCTCGTAACATGGGCACACATAGCTTTGGTCGGGAAGAACTGAGAGAATCCCCATTGGATGTAGGCGCGTTCCACAGGGTCGGTGTTGTCGCTGCACCAGAATTCGGTGAAGTACTTCAGCGCCTCGTAGTCGCACCGTGCGCCACCGCCCGAACAGAGCATCATGGGCACGTGGGGATAATTGTCCTTGACCCGCCGCATCACGTTGTAGACGCCACGCACGTGGTCGATGTAGAGCTGTCCTTGTGCGGCCTTGAGGTAGGGCGAGTAGATGTTGGTGATGGGGCTGTTGCAGTCCCATTTGAAGTAGGCAATGTCCGGATTCTCCTTCAGCAACTTGTCCACAACGCCATAGACGTAGTCCTGTACAGCCGGGTTGCTCAGGTCGAGCACCAGTTGGTTGCGGTAGTAGTAGGTCTCACGGTTGGGGTAGTGGATGGCCCATCCGGGATGCTGTTCGAAGAGTTCGCTCTTGGGATTCACCATTTCGGGCTCTATCCAGAGACCGAACTTTACGCCTGCTTCTTTTGCGGCATCGGTCAGGGCACGGATGCCACCCGGCAGCTTGTCGTACGTCACTTCCCAGTCGCCCAGGCCGGCACGGTCGTTCTTGCGGGGATATTTGTTACCAAACCATCCGTCGTCCAGCAGGAACATGTCTACACCCAAGTCTTTGGCTTCCTTCATCAGCTCAGCCAAAATGTCCTGATTGAAATCAAAGGCCGTATTCTCCCAGTTATTCAGCAGTGTCAGGCGGGTCCCTTTGCCATCTTTCAGCTGGTAGTTGCGCGCCCATGCCTGCAGATTGCGGCTGCCCTGGCCCGTTCCTTCGTTGCTCAGAGTGAAGATGAATTCGGGGGTGGTGAACACTTCATCGCGTTCCAGTCGGTAGGCCGATGCATAGGGATTAATGCCGGGAATGATGCGAAGGTTGCCTACATTGTCCACTTCGAAAGTGAATCGGAAATTACCTGTCCAGGCCAGCGTGCCCATCAATACCTCGCCTTGCCGTTCGTTGGCCGGTTGGTCCAGGCCCACGATGAAGAAGGGATGCGTATGCATGGCAGCGCGGCTGCCCAGTTTAGTATCGATCACTTTCTTGCCGAACTGCAGCGGCTGAGTACTCATTTGTGCCTCCTTGGCCCAGTCGCTGCTGAACTCGGTCAGGTAATAGGCCGGACGGCTGAAGTAGAGCATGGTCGTGGCGTAAGTCGACAGGGTAACCGGTTTTTTCTCCTCGTGGCGGATATCGCTCCACGTCTTGATGACATTCTCCTTGGGATAGGCTACGTAGTGCAGGGTGACTTCTACAGGATATTGGTCGTCGCGCAACACGATGTCGGTTTGTACGCCCCCCTCTACGGCATGCGAGGAGGAGGAAACGTAGTAGAGCCATGTTGACGGATTGCCGTCGTTGTGGGTCACAGCGAGGGCGGGCTCGAAGAAGTCTTCGTTGCCCGAACCGCTGCAAACCTCCCAACCGCGCCGGCTGACACTGCCGTCCGAGGCCGGATGCACGCTCCAACCCAGTTCTTTCAGGTCAGCGTCGTTCAGCAGCTTCTCACCCAGATAACTCTGGTAGAGACGACCGTTTTCGGCTACTTGCAGCACGAGGTCAGTGCGGTCGGTGGAGATGCGTATCTGTTTCATGTCACTGGCATTCAACGTAGTGGCGAGCAGGGTGAGTGCTGCCGTTGCGATGAAGTGTTTCATGGTTGAAAGAGGTTTAAAAATATTACAATCCTAATTGGTATACTTTCAGGTTCTTCACTTCGGCCTCGCCGCCTTGGGTGTAGAAACGCAGGGCGTTGTAGGGCTGGGTGGGGAACACGAGATTGGTCATGGCGATGCGTCCACCGTCCACGAAGATTTCAACGGAGCACTTGTCTACGAATACATCGAGGTGGTAGGTCTTGCCTTCGCAAAGCGAGAGCGGTGCCCATGTGCCCAGGGCGAAATCGTTGACGTAGTTCACCGAAAGAACCTTACGGTGGTCATCGGTTTCCTTGAAGTGGGGTTCGGACTTCTCACCGAAGGCCGTCAGTCCGCTCTGGCTGCGGTCCATCACGATGCGTCCGGCCTTCAGGTCGAGGTAGACGTCCACCTTCTCGCCTTTGTCGTTCAGCAGTTGGAAACCGACGGTCTGGGCCTTGTTGGGAGTAACGTCCATTTCCAGTTCACAGGCACCTTCGGTTCCCGTAGCCAGCGGGCTTACCAAGTGCTCGTCTGTCAGGGTGAAGTCGTTGACGTCGGTAGTGCCTTTGCGCAGGCCTTCGGTCTCCTTCACGGCATTGGCGGCCATGTAGATTTCACCGTCCTTGGTGTAGAGTGAGAGTTCACGTGGCAGAGCGTTGGCACCACGGTACTGGCGGATAGGAGTGACGTTGGCATACTGCCAGTTGCTCATCCAGGGTACAGCGATGGTACGGTCACCCGTGTTGGAGAAGCAGACGGTAGCGTAATGGTCCTTACCGAAATCGAGCCACTTGGTAACACTCTTGTCGGTGTCGCAATGGAATTCCTTGCCGTCGAAGTCGCCTACGAAATATTCCGTAGCGCTGCCGCCGAAGGGGCAGCCGGGGTTGATGTTGACAATCATCACCCACTTCATGTTGTTCTTGTTTCCATCGACGGGCAGCTGTACGAAGTCGGGACATTCAAACTGATTGGGCTGTACGCCGTAACCTTCGCCGAACTGGCTCAGGTATTCCCAATTCTTCATGTCAGAGGACGAGTAGAAGCGCATGTTCTTGTCGGCCGAAACAATCATGTACCACTTCTGGGCCGGCTCATACCAGAAAACTTTCGGGTCGCGGAAGTCCTTCAGTCCGTCGAAGGGAGTCAGAATGGGGTTTTTCTCGTACTTTGTGTACGTGCGACCGTTGTCGGTGCTGTAGGCCATACACTGAATCTGTCCGTGTTCGTCGCTGGCTGAGGTGTAGAAAGCTATCAGAGCGTCCTTGCCATAACCGGCACTGTTGTTCTTGTCGACCACGGAGCTGCCTGAGAAAATTTGTCCCAGCGTATCGCGGGCGATGGCCGGAGCGAGGTGTTCCCAGTGGATGAGGTCGCGGCTGACGGAGTGTCCCCAGTGCATGTTGCCCCACTTCGAACCGTAGGGGTTGTACTGGAAGTAGAGGTGATATTCACCGTCTTTGTACACCAGGCCGTTGGCGTCGTTCATCCAGCCGTAGAGCGGTGTGTGGTGATAGACGGGACGGTAATAGTCCGTGTTGGTGGTGTCGAAGGTGTCAGACAGACGGATACTGTCCCAGCAAATGGCATCAGATGCCATACGGCTGATTTTAATTGTCGCTTCTTTGACTCCTTGCGGCAAGACGAAGGGAACGTAGTATTCTACGCTGTCCTTGGCCAAACGTACGTCCATTGCTACATCGGCAGGACTGCCTGTATCCAATTTTACTTTAGCTTCGCCACACGATTCCTGGATGGGAAGAATAAGATATTTGGATGGGTTTGTGATGTGAACGATGGTAAGCGTGTCGCCTTGGTGTTCCAGGCGGAGGTTGCTACCTTGAGGCTGGCAGGCTACCAGTGCGGTGGCTGTTGCCAAAGCCATTGTCAGTTGATGAAATTTTATTTTCATGGTTGCTATTTTTTGGAGTGTTTAAATTTACAAATTATAATGTTATCCGAAACAATTTTTTACCTGAATATTAATACCTATGTCAATTGATTCATTAGAATTTCAAGCTGGCGCTGAACTCAACTGTGAACGGGCGGATGTAGCTGCCGGCCATGACGTGTCCTGCATATTGTCCGGCATCTTCCTTCTCGATGAGCTCGGCTCCGGCGATGCTACCTTTGGCACCTGTCTGGTTCAGGAAGTTGACGACAGTGCAGCCCAGAGCCAGTTTCTTGTTCACCTGCCAGTTCAATCCGCCAAAGGTCTCCCAACGGCCGTTGAAGTAGTAGGCATCGTTGATGTTGGCATAGGTCTTGCTGAAGTAGCGGAAGCTGGTCCAGATTTTCAGATCCTTGGTAATCATGTAGCTGGGGTCGATTTCAACAATGATTTGTGGAATCTCGGCTACGATGTTGCCCGTTGCGTTGATCTGACCTACATAGCCGTCGGAGAAGGTGACTGATGTCTCATACTTCTTGTAAGTCGGCTTTTGGTAGGTAAAAAGGAAGTGGAAATCGAATCCTTTGAACGGATGGGTTACCACGTCGGTAGTCCAACCCAGTGTCTTGATATCGTAGGTCAGCGGGGCTGCCATGATTTCAGTCTGTCCGGTCGGCGTTTTATGCTGCAGGTTCAGGGTCGAGTTATTGTTCGTCTTCGAGATGTAAGAGAAGAGTGAAGTCAAGCTCAACCAACTGTTGTTGTAGTAGATTCCGGCGCGTCCCAGCGGAACAGAAATCTTATCCGTGTTCGGCATGGTGGCAGGCGCGAAACTTTCAATCTTCGGATGCTGGGTGATGTAGGTGAAGTCGCCTGTCAGTCCGAAAGCCTTGGTCAGCTTGTAGGTAGCGGCGGCAGTCAGGGCGTAGTTCAGCCAGTCGTAACTCATGGGTGTTGGGGCTATTTTGGTTCCGTCAGGAGCTGTCGTCCCCAGATAATAGTTGGCAAAGCGGCCTACATATTCACCCTCGGCATTCTTTACTGCAGCATTTTCGCCGCGCAGGGCCTGGTATTCCAGACGGGCACCGTAGTAGAGGTTCAACTGGTCGGTGATGTCCCAGTCGTGAGTGAAGTAGAGGGCTACCTTGTTTTCATGTCCTTTGTAGTACTCTGAAGCGTTCTTGTTGAAATCGTAGTAATAGCCGTTTCCTGCGTAAGTACGGTCGGCGTATGTGGCATAGTCTGCGTTGTAGAGTCGTACAGGATAGCTGCCGTCCATGGGTACCGACTGGTCGTACATGGTCGTGGCCGATGTGTAGTCGATATCATAATACCATTCGTTCAAGCCCAGGCGCCAGGTACTGTTGCCCACGTTGCGCGACAGTTCAGTGGTGAACATGAAGGAGTCGATGAAACCACGGTTCAGGCAAGACATGCGGCTTTGTACGTAGTCGCCCGTATAGGGTTGCATGCTGCCGTCGGCTGCTTCGTACAGGTAGTTGATGCCGGCTTCGTTCTGGTCGAGTGACATCGGTGTCTGGTAAACGAATGAACCGGTGGAGTGGTCATACTTCATGACAGTCTTCCAGTTCAGGCCGTTGTCCCACGTGTAGTCGTTCATCAGCGTGAATTCACTGCCTTTGTTCTGAGTGGCGTCGTAGAGGTTTGTTTTCCTGATTTCGCCTGTACGCATGTCTCGGTACATCATTTCATTATCAACGGGCAGGTAGGAAGTCGTTCCGAGGGCAAACTTGCCGAACTCTTTTACGCTACCGTCACCTACATAGATGAAGGGTGCTGACTGAGTGGCATAGTTATAGACGGGATGGCTGTTGCTGTAATGGTAGATAGCAGTCAGTTCGCCACGGTTGTCGTTGTACTTCTTGGTGAGAGCGAATTTATAGATTTGTGTACGGTCCTGGAAGGGGGTAGACTTGATCTTGAATGTTCCCGGGTCGAAATCCTGGTAAATGCTTCCGCTGTAGAACCAGTCTTTGGCGATATCGCCGTTCACATTAAGTGAGAATTCCTGCATGCCAAAGTGGTTGCTCTTATAGTTCAGTGTGCCGTGAAACCCCTTCTGTCCTAATTGGGTAAAAGAGTTGACGGCATATCCGATGTTACCGGTGGTAATGGCTGTTTCCGAAATCTTCAGCAGTCCCACGTGGCTCAGGCTGGCATCGGCACGCCAAAGTGAGTTGACTGAATGTGGATTGGTGGCATAGGTGACTGGAATGCCATTTTCCAATACATTGACGTCGGCCGATGGCAGGCCGATCTGGATTTCACGCGGACCGTTTGCGCTGGCTGCGTTCAGCATGACGTTACGGTTGCCTTCCTCCTTGCTGGAGTTTTCCGTCTGCGGTTCCGTTGACTTCTTTCCTTCTTGCGCGAAGGAATTCCCGCAAGTCAGACCGAGCAGCAACAGAGCTGCCGCGGTGCGATAGCATACTGAATGTTTCATAATACCTTTCATGGTATTGTCATTAAATTGTTTTAAGTTTAAATTCAGTATCGAGCTTTTGCCCGCTCGAATACCAATGCAAAGATAAGGTGTTCTTTGTAATCGGACTGAAAGATATGTTTCATACTCTGTCAATGAGGTTACATGAAACATTTATCTTAGTTGACGGAACAATTATATTATGAGATCCCTTGAAGAGGTGTATCGGCTTCCTTCCACGCCTCTTGAAGGAAATGTGGAAGGAAGCTGGTGTGAAACTTTTCTTTTAATATCCTGCATTCTGTACGTACAGTCCCGGGATGTAGAACAGCTGGTTGTAGGGAATGGGGAAGAACTCATTCTTGCCGGCAGTATAGTGGGCATCCTTGTAATACTGACCATAAGGTTGTGTAATGGTCTCTCCGGTTTCGGAGTTTACATATGTGTAGGAGTCGTTCTGTTCGCTGGCAAAGAAGGCGTTCAGCGTTTCCGAAGCAATACCCCAGCGGCGGAGGTCAAAGTAGCGGCTTCCTTCCATGGCCATCTCCAATCGGCGTTCCCAACGCAGGCACTTGCGGGCCGTTTCCTTGTCCTGGAAGTAGGAAGCAGGGTAGAGAGCTATCTCGCACTGGTCGGCGGCATAGGCAATGTGCTTGCTGACCGAGTTGGCGGCACGCTGACGGATGGCATTGATGATGGTACGGGCTTCTTCCAAGCGGTCAAGTTCAATCAGTGCCTCAGCCCGCATCAGCATGACATCGGTGTAACGGAATACATAGTCGTTCATCGCAAAGGCCTGCCAGCTGCCATTATAGGTTTCACCTTTCGAACGTTGGGGAACTTCCTTCATCGAAGAGTAGTAGCCGTATACGCTGGCAGCACGGGCATTCTTACTGGCATCCAGCGTATATTCAGCTTCATATTTGTAGGGGAAAGAAGGCATGCCGACAGTATGGAACAAGCGCGGATCCCACTTCTGGTCGGTAGGTTCGCCATTGACGGGATAGTCTATCTCGTCGTTGAAGTCGTCAAACATTGGCAGACCGTTCCGGGTCTTGAAAGCGTTCACCAGATTTTGTGAAGGCTTGTGGCAGTCCCATCCGCATGTCCAGATGCCCCAGCATCCGTTCAGCATATTCGACCAGTTGGCACGTCCGTAGGTTGTGTGGTCATCGGCGTAGTCAGAGGTCTGTACGGCAAAAATGGATTCCTTGCTATTCTTGTAGTCGGGCAGAAAGATGTCGCCGAAATCTTCCAGGTAGCCATATTCCGAGTTTACCACAGCGTCGGTATAGTCGATGACTTTTTGCATATAGTCGCGGTTGATATGGCTTACGCCGGTCGTGGCTTCGTAGCCGTCACCCCACGCCAAGTTCAGGTAACACTTGGCCAGGTAAGAGGCTGCAGCAATCTTATTGACGCGGCCACCGTCTTCTTGCTTGGCCGGCAGCACATCGTAGGCGGTCTGGAAGTCGTCAATGATTTTGCCAAACAATTCTTCGTAGCTGTACTGGTTATTACGTACTTCTTCAGTGGTATTGTTTTCGAATACGACTTCATCAATCCAGGGTACCTGGCGGAATAGAGTGATGAGTTTGTAGTAGAAGTGGGCGCGGAGGAATTTCACTTCTGTCAGGCGTTGGTTGGTAATGTCTTCACCGAGTGTAGAGGCACCGTTCCGTTGGAGGGCTACGATGGCGCGGTTACAGCGTGAAATGGCGCAATAGAGCCGATACCACAGCTCATCCATGTGGTCGGGATTAGTGGCAGTCAGCGAGGTCCAGATTTCCAGGTGATGGTAGTTGGTGTCTCCTGTACCCCAGCCGCCTTTCAGACAGTCGTCCGAGGTGAGGTCACCGTAGGGCCACAGGTTGAAGGGATAGGTATACCAGCAGTCACCCAGCATGGCGTAGGCGGCTGTTACCATGGCGTCGGGATCGGAAAATGCTTTGTCTTCGTCAATCACTGCGGTCGGATTGTAATCCAGGAAACTGTCGCAGTTGGTTAGTGTCAGCCCCATGAAGCAGGCAGCGAGTATGGTATATATTTTTTTCTTTTTCATGATTCTCTTGTTTTATATTGAATTTGGGATTGTTAACCTGAACTTTTTATCTTAAAAACCTATTTGAAGACCGAACGAGACGGAAGTGGCGAGCGGATATGCCCAGTTTGGATTCTCCGGGTCGGTGCATGTCAGACTCTTGCTCTTGACGGTGAGCAGGTTCTGTCCGGCAACGTAGAAGCGGGCACTGCTCATCTTGAATTTGGACAGGAAGTCGGCAGGTACGCTGTATCCGATTTGCAGGTTGCGGAGCTTCAGGTAAGAACCGTTTTCAACGAAGTAGCTTGAGGCACGTCCTTCGTCGGCTGTATTCAGGGTACTCAGTGCCGGGATAGTCGAGCTGGTATTGGCGGTCGTCCAGGCCTGGAGCACACGTTCGCCCTTGTTGGAGCCCGGGTCGTTTACACCCCAGAAGTCTGTCTGGAACTTCTGGTTGTTGTACACATCTTGGTTGCATACTCCCTGCCAGAACATGCTCAGGTCGAAGTTCTTGTAATTGAGTGCGATATTCAAGCCGTAGGAGAAAGCCGGTACGGGGTCGTAAATCCAAGTCTGGTCGTCGGCATTGATTTCGTGGTTACCATCCAGGTCTGCGTATTTCAGTCCGCCAACACGGGCATTTGGCTGTCCAGAAGCATCCACTTCGGCTTGGTTTTGGAAAAGACCTTCTACCACGTAGCCTACCATGGAGCCGTAGGAAACACCAGCTTCCACCAGGTTTTCTTGGGAAGTGTGGGCATACGATCCGGTAGCTGTTGCTGGCAGGTAGGTCACTTTGTTACGGAAGAAGTCGACATTGGCGTTGAGATCTATGCCCAGTCCGCAGGCCAATGTTTTGCGGTAGCCTAAAGCAAATTCCATACCCCAGTTGCGCAAGGAAGGACCGTTTTGCCAAGTATTTCCACCTTCGCCCAATGCACCCAGGAAGGCAGGGATGACAAGCATGTCGTCTACGTCTTTTATATATCCGTCGATACTACCATAGAGACTGCCTTGTAGCAATGTGAAATCAGTACCGATGTTGAACTGTTCTGCCGATTCCCATTTCAAATTCGGATTGGCGTATTGGGTAGCCCGATAACCCGAGGGAAAGGTGCCTGAGCCTTGCAGGAATATATCGTAAGCGGTGGATGTCACGCGGTCCAGGCCATAGTCGGCCACATAGAGTCCGAACTGGGCGTTATTGTCGATGGCTTGGTTACCGGTTTGTCCCCAGGAAAGGCGTACTTTCCAGTCGTCCAGCCAATCTTTTTGCATCAGTTTGGAGAGACGGAAACCCAGTGTGGCGGCCGGGAAGGTACCCCAACGGTGGTCTTTACCAAAACGTGAAGAACCGTCGCGGCGGATGGTGAAGGAAGCCAAAATGAAGTCATCGTAGTTATAGTCCACTTTACCGAAGAAGGAGGCCAGACGATAGCCGAACTTGGCACCTGAGTTACGCATGGAGCCGGTGGCGGCGTTGGGCCACATGTAGTCGGGGTCTTCCAGCGCATATTCTTCCGAGTAGGCCGAGAAGTCTACAACAGTCTGCTTGTTCATTTCCGTACCCAGCAGCACGGTAATATCATGCTTGTCGGCCAGGCGGAAGTTGTAGTTGGCCGTGTTGCTCCAGGTCCAATTCACTTCGTTGTTGTGCGAAAGGGTGGTCTTGGCAATGTCGTTGTTGACGATGTCTGAATGGTAGGTGAGGGTCATGGCGTTGATGAACGACGAATAGTAGTCGATACCGAAGTTGGTACGCAACGTCAGTCCTTTGATGGGTTTCAGCTCAGCGTACGCATTACCGAACAGACGCCAGTAGTTCAGTGCGTTGTTGCGGTTCTGGTAGGCTTCGCGCAGTGGATTCTGACGGTCGCTCATGCTGCCTACAGGGCCGCTGAATGTCGTTCCGTCGTTTTCGTAAACCGGCAGGATAGGGGCCATCTTCAGTGCATTTTCCATCGGGGCCACATCAACTTGGCTGGAATAGGTGACGGTGAAGTTCTCGCCTACGGTCACATATTTGTTGATGTTATAAGAAGAATTCATACGGGCTGCGATGTTTTCGAAATCCGTATATTTGATGATACCTGTATTCTTCTTGTATCCCAGGGAGAACATGGTGGAGTGTTTGTCCGTAGCGTTCGAGATGGAGAGATCGTAATTTTGTGAAAAACCGGTGCGGGATATTTCGTCCAGCCAGTCGGTGTCGGAGTATTTCATGGTTTTCTTCGCATTGACGTAACCGTCATACAGTCCGTTTACCGTATAGTTCACATAGCTGTTGGTGGCCGGGTTCCATACCGTGATGGGAGTACCTTGGGCCGCATTCAGATTCAATCCATAACCGCTAGCATAAGTTACGGGGTCGATTCCGTCGTTCAGAGCTGCCTGGGCCATAGCCGTAGCATATTGGGCAGAATTACACAAATCCATTGTCGACTGATTCGAATAGAATTGGGCAGTCAGATTGGCGGAGAAGTCTACTTTCACCTTTTCGGACTTTTTGCCTTGTTTGGTGGTGATGATGATGACACCGTTGGAGGCACGTGAACCATAGATGGAGGCCGAAGCGGCATCTTTCAGTACCTGCATGCTTTCGATATCGTTTGCGTTCAGTGAGTTCAGAGCACGGGTCGTAGGCACACCATCCACAATGTAGAGAGGATCTTGTGAAGAGTTGAACGAACCGATACCACGGATACGCACCGTACCTACACCGCTGGGTGAACCGTTGGCTGTAATGGTCATACCCGGCACTTTTCCCTGAAGGGCGCGCATCGGGTCGGTGTTCGAGGTGGTCTTGATTTCATCGGTCGAGACAACGGCGATAGACCCGGTCAGGTCGGCTTTGCGCTGGGTTTGGTAACCGACTACTACGACTTCCTGCAACAGCTCGTTCTCTTCTTCCAGCACTACGTTCATACAGTCTGTAGCAGGTAGGGTAACGCTTTTGTAACCTACATAGGAAAAGGTCAGTTCGGCATTAGGTGCCACTGTGATGGAAAAATTACCGTCCAAGTCAGTAATCACTCCGTTCGATGGATTGGCTTTTTCAACAACGGTTGCTCCGATAACCGGATAGTTGTCTGTTTTTGAAATGACTGTGCCCGATATCTGTCGGTTCTGGGCCTGAACCGCCGCACTTCCCATTATTATAATAACGAGAAAGCAGAAAAGGATTTTCATAGCTACCTTTTTCATGGCGTTAGTAAATAAAAAATTGATTTTGTGGTCGCAAAGTTATCGGATGGGAATATTGCAGGCTGTAAGGGATGTTACATCCTCGGGTATTTTTGTTTCATGTATCATTTATGGGATGATATGTAACGAGAGTGATAGTTTTACCCTCTTTTGATATAAAAAAAGCGGGAGGCATCACTGCCTTCCGCTTCTCTGCTTTGTTTACGTTGTATGTGTCTATGGCTTATCTTATTTTCGCATCATACAATTCCTTGAGCCATCATGGCATTAGCCACTTTCATGAAGCCGGCCACATTGGCACCCTTCACGTAGTTTACATAGCCGTCGGGTTCAGTACCATACTTCACGCAGTTTTCGTGGATGTTTTCCATAATGTAGTGCAGTTTCTGGTCCACCTCTTCGGCACTCCAGGACAAGCGTTCAGAATTCTGTGTCATTTCAAGACCTGATACCGATACACCGCCGGCGTTGGCTGCCTTGCCCGGAGCGTAGAGTATCTTCGCTTCCTGGAAGACGCGGATGGCTTCCGGTGTAGAAGGCATGTTGGCACCTTCGGATACGGCAATTACACCATTTGCAATCAGTTTGCGGGCGTCGTCGCCATTGATTTCGTTCTGCGTAGCCGAAGGCAGGGCAATGTCGGCTTTCTCTCCCCAGGGGCGGGCACCTTCTACATATTTCACGCCTGGATACTGTTCGGCATATTCACGGATGCGGCCGCGGTAGAGATTTTTCAGTTCCATGATGTAGTCCAGCTTTTCGCGGTCGATACCTTCGGGGTCATACACGTATCCGTCCGAGTCAGACATGGTCAGTACCTTGCCGCCCAGCTGCAGCACTTTTTCAGCCGTATATTGTGCTACGTTGCCTGAACCGGAAATCAGGACAGACTTGCCTTTCAGGTCCATGCCTTTAGTTTTCAGCATTTCCATCAGGAAGTAGACATTGCCATAGCCGGTTGCTTCGGGACGGATGAGCGAACCACCGAATTCACGGCCTTTACCAGTCAGTACACCGCTGAATTCACGCGTCAGCTTCTTGTACATGCCGAACATGAAGCCCACTTCACGACCGCCTACACCGATATCGCCTGCCGGTACGTCGATGTCCGGACCGATGTGACGCCACAGTTCCAGCATGAAAGCCTGGCAGAAACGCATGACTTCGGCATTCGACTTGCCGCGCGGAGAAAAGTCGGAACCACCTTTGCCGCCACCCATCGGGAGGGTTGTCAGCGAGTTCTTGAAGGTCTGTTCGAAAGCCAGGAACTTCAGAATGCCCAGATTGACGGACGAGTGGAAACGGATGCCACCCTTGTACGGGCCGATGGCATTGTTATGTTGTACACGGTAACCCATGTTGGTTTGTACGTTGCCTTTGTCGTCCACCCAAGTGACGCGGAACTGATAGACGCGGTCGGGGATGCACAGACGTTCAATCAAGTTGGCTTTGTCGAATTCCGGGTGTTTGTTGTACTCTTCTTCGATGGTACCCAATACCTCTTCTACGGCTTGATGATACTCCGGTTCGTTGGGGAACCGTCTTTTCAAATCTTCTAATACCTTAGCTGCATTCATAATCTTTGTTTATTAGTTGTTTTATAGTTGTTTTTTTTAGTTGCGGTTGCAAATGTAAATATAAAAATGACATAAACAAACAAATTATAAATAAAAAGCGAGATAAAACGTCATATTTGTTGTTTTACCTCGCTTTTAATGGAAATAAGATAATATATTACCGCTTTTTCAGTGACTGGATGACGGGGATGAATACCAAGGCTGCCGAAATGAGTATCATCAGGATGACCGGACCGTCAATCCGTTCGCTATACACCAGAACATAGTAGCAAAGTAACGCCCAAAGCAGCGTGATACAGACTATTTGTGATTTGGATAGCGGCTTTTTCATTGTTCAGCTTTCTTTTTGTCGACAATGGCGTCAATAACGGCTACGGCGGTAATGTTCACGATGTCGCGCACGGAGCTTTCGAAGTCGGTAAAGTGGATGGGCTTGTTCAGTCCCATCTGTATCGGGCCGATGAGTTCAGCGTCCGTGTCCATGGCCTGCAGCAGTTTGTAGGCCGAGTTGGCCGAGCTGAGGTTAGGGAATACCAGTGTATTGACGTCCTTCCCGAAGAGACGTGTGAAGGGGTACTTCTTGTCGCGCATCTCGCGGTTTATGGCGAAGTTCATCTGCATTTCGCCGTCGATGGCCAGTTCGGGATAGTTCTGTTGCATGTAGTCTACGGCTTCGTGTACCTTGACAGGGCTTCCCTCTGTGTCGGCACCGAAGTTGGAGTAGCTCAGCATGGCTATTACCGGCGTGTGGTTGAAGAAGCGGACAGTGTGTTCCGATAGCTTGGCGATGTCTATCAGCGTATCCGTATCCGGGTGACGGTTGATGAGCGTGTCGGCCAGGAAGTAGGTACCCTTCTTGGAGTTGAGGATGTGCATGGTGCCGAAATGCTTGTATTCAGGGCGGATACCAATGACTTCCTTGGCTACCTTGATGGTGTTACTGTACTTGGTATAGAGACCCGTGATGAAAGCGTCGGCTTCACCCGTCTCGACCATCATCATGCCGAAGTAGTTGCGTTCGAACATCTTGTCGTTGGCCTCCTCATAGGTGACACCTTGGCGGGCACGTTTCTGCGCCAGAATGCGTGCATAGCGTTCGCGGCGCGGCGCTTCGTCGGGGTGGCGCAGGTTGACGATTTCGATGCCATCGAGGCTCAGGTCAAGTTCCTTGGCCAGCTTCACGATGGCTTCGTCATTGCCCAGCAGGATGGGATGGCAGATGCCTTCGGCCTTGGCTTCAACGGCAGCTTTCAGCATGTTGGGATGAATGCCTTCGGCAAAGACCACGCGTTGCGGGTTGCGGCGGGCGGTGTCGTAGAGCTGGCGGGTGAGCTTGCTTTCGTAGCCCATCAGTTCGCGCAGCTGCAGGCAGTAGGCATCCCAGTCTTTGATTTCCTTTCGGGCCACACCGCTTTCCATGGCAGCACGGGCTACGGCACACGATACTTCCGTGATGAGGCGCGGATCTACCGGCTTCGGAATGAAATATTCCGGTCCGAAGGTGAAGTTGTTCACATGGTAGGCTTCGTTCACGACATCGGGCACGGGCTGTTTGGCCAGGTTGGCGATGGCGTGTACGGCGGCTATTTTCATTTCCTCATTGATGGCACGTGCATGCGTATCGAGCGCACCGCGGAAGATATAGGGGAAACCGATGACATTGTTAATCTGGTTGGGGTAGTCCGAACGGCCGGTAGACATCAGTACATCGGGGCGGGCGGCCATGGCGTCTTCGTAGGAGATTTCCGGAGTGGGGTTGGCCAGGGCGAAGACAATGGGATGGTCGGCCATCGAGCGTACCATGTCCTGTGTCAGCACATTGCCTTTGGACAGGCCGAGGAAGACGTCGGCTCCCTTGATGGCTTCGGCCAGTGTGTGTACGTCACGACGGTCGGTGGCGAAGAAACGTTTCTGTTCGGTCAGGTTTTCGCGGTCGCTGGTGATGACGCCTTTACTGTCCAGCATCAGGATGTTTTCACGGCGGGCGCCGAGCGACACATACAGTTTGGTGCACGAGATGGCCGATGCGCCAGCACCGTTCACCACGATGCGCACGTCTTCAATCCGCTTGCCGGCTACTTCGAGGGCGTTCAGCAGCCCGGCGCTCGAGATGATGGCCGTGCCGTGCTGGTCGTCGTGCATTACGGGGATGTCCAATTCTTCCTTCAACCGGCGTTCTATCTCGAAGCATTCGGGAGCCTTGATATCTTCCAGGTTGATGCCTCCGAAGGTAGGAGCGATAGCTTTTACTGCCTGGATGAATTTTTCAGGGTCCTTTTCGTTTACTTCGATGTCGAATACGTCGATTCCTGCATAAATCTTGAACAGCAGTCCCTTGCCTTCCATGACTGGCTTGCCGCTCAGGGCACCGATGTCGCCCAGTCCGAGCACAGCGGTACCGTTCGAAATGACGGCCACTAGGTTTCCTTTGGCTGTGTACTTGTAGGCATCTTCCGGATTCTTCTCGATTTCGAGACAAGGTTCGGCTACGCCGGGCGAGTAGGCCAGCGAGAGGTCGGTCTGCGTGGTGTACGGTTTGGTGGGCACCACTTCAATCTTTCCCGGTTTGCCCATCGAGTGATAGAGCAAAGCGGCTTCTTTCGTAATCTTTACCATATCTTCTTAGTTGTTTCGTTGGACGATGTTTGTCAAGCATTCAGTGCCTGTTCGATGTCGGCAATGATGTCGTCGGCATTCTCGATACCTACCGAGAAGCGGATGAGGTCGGGCCGTACGCCGGCTTCGATGAGCTGTTCGTCGGTCAGCTGGCGGTGTGTGTGGCTGGCAGGATGGAGCACACAGGTACGGGCATCGGCCACGTGGGTCACGATGGCGGCCAGTTTCAGGTGGTCCATGAACTTGATGGCTACGTCACGTCCGCCCTTCAGGCCGAAGGAGATGACGCCGCACGAACCGTTGGGCATGTATTTCTGTGCCAGTGCGTAGTATTTGTTGCTGGGCAGTCCGCAATAGTTGACCCAAGCCACACGGTCGTTCTTTTCGAGGTATTCGGCCACGGCTTGTGCGTTTTTGCAGTGTTGCGGCATGCGCAGGTGCAGAGTTTCCAGTCCCAGGTTCAGCAGGAAGGCGTTCATGGGCGACTGGATGCTGCCCAGGTCACGCATCAGCTGGGCGGTAGCCTTGGTGATGTAGGCCATCTTGCCGAAAGCTTTCGTGTAGGTCAGGCCGTGGTACGACTCGTCGGGGGTACAGAGGCCGGGGAACTTGTCGGCATGGGCATCCCAGTCGAAATTACCGCTGTCCACGATGCAGCCGCCTACGCTGGTGGCATGTCCGTCCATGTACTTGGTGGTGGAGTGTACCACGATGTCGGCTCCCCATTCGAAGGGACGGCAGTTGATGGGGGTGGGGAATGTATTGTCCACAATCAGGGGTACGCCATGCTTGTGGGCGATGCGGGCAAATTTCTCGATGTCGAGCACTTCGAGTGCCGGATTCGAGATGGTTTCGCCGAACAGCGCCTTGGTGTTGGGGCGGAAGGCTGCTGAGATTTCTTCTTCCGAGGCGTCGGGGTTGACAAACGTCACGTCGATGCCCTGTTTCTTCATGGTTACGCCGAAAAGGTTGAACGTACCGCCGTAGATGGCCGAAGAGCAGACAAAATGGTCGCCGGCCTGGCAGATGTTGAAGATGGCATAATAGTTGGCTGCCTGTCCGCTGGACGTCAGCATAGCGGCTACACCACCTTCGAGGGCGGCAATCTTGGCTGCTACGGCATCGTTGGTGGGGTTCTGCAGGCGGGTATAGAAATATCCGCTGTCTTCCAGGTCGAAGAGGCGGGCCATTTGTTCACTTGTCTCGTATTTGAAGGTTGTACTCTGGTAGATGGGGAGTACGCGGGGTTCTCCTTTCTTGGGAGACCAGCCGGCCTGTACACACAGGGTTTCGGGTTTGAATCGCTTGGTCATAATCAAATATTTGTATAGTTTTTAGTATTTTATATGCACTTATTTCTCGCAAAAGTACGGAAAATACTGTAATTTTGTCGGCTGAAACAGGATTTTTAGTGGATTTAATAGAATGAGACATTTTTTACTCTCCTTTGTATTGGCCTTGTTCACTCTCTCCGTGGCAGCCCAGCAGACTACCGACACTCCTCGCAGAGGCGAGGGTATTTCTTCGTTCCTCCAACGCAATCACCGCCCCGGCCGGGCTTATTATAAGGAATTCCTGCGGCTGAACGAGAAGAAGCTGAAAGGCAAGCGGGAACTGTTGTTGGGGGTACGCTATGTGCTTCCTCCGCTGAAAGAGGAAGGAGGGGATTTTGCTCCGGCAAAGAATCGGGAAATAAAGGAGCCGCTGTTCGGCAAGAAACTTTCGCATGTCAAGGTGACGGGCAGCAGTCTGGCCGGAGCCTGCTTCTACATAGTCAGTGGCCATGGCGGACCCGACCCCGGTGCCATCGGGCGTCTGAACGGTCACGAACTGCACGAGGACGAATATGCCTACGACGTGGCTCTCCGCCTGGCTCGCAACCTGATGCAGGAAGGTGCGGAAGTACGCATCATCATTCAAGATAAAAAGGACGGCATCCGTGACGGAAACTACCTGAAGAACAGCAAGCGCGAGACGTGTATGGGCGACCCCATTCCGCTCAATCAGGTGGAACGCCTGAAACAGCGTTGCGTCAAGATCGACGAACTCTATCGCAACGATCGCAAGAAGTACAAGTATTGCCGTTCGGTTTTCCTGCACGTGGACAGTCGCAGCAAGCGGGCACAGACCGATGTCTTCTTCTATCATGCGCCGGGCAGCAAGTATGGCGAGCAGTTGGCACGTGGCATGAAGAATACGTTCGAGCGGAAGTACGACCGCCATCAGCCCAACCGTGGTTTCGAGGGGACGGTGAGCAGTCGCAACCTGTATGTACTGCTCAACTCTACGCCGCCGGCTTTGTTCGTGGAACTGGGCAATATCCAGAACAGTTTCGACCAGCGGCGTTTCGTTATCAGCGACAACCGTCAGGCGTTGGCCAACTGGATGCGTGAGGGGCTGATTGCCGATTATAAGAAGTGCAAATGATTTAGGGGCGTCCGCCACGTATCCAGCAGCGGTGCCAGTAGTCTTCGTTGAGGCTGCTGACGATGACGCCCCGGCTGGTGCTGGCGTGGACAAATTTGTCGTCCTTCAGGTAGATGCCTACATGCGTCACCTTCTTTCGTGACTTTCCGTTGTGGAAGAACACCAAGTCTCCTTCCTTCAGCTGGCGGCGTGTCATTTTCCGGCAGGCTTTCATCTGTTCGCCGGTGCTGCGTGGCAGTCGCACATGGTACACCTTCCGGTAGATTTCTCCTGCCAGTCCTGAACAGTCGGTCCCTCTTTTCGTATGTCCGCCGCTGCGGTAGGGCGTGCCTATCCATTCGGCGGCGGTGAGGTACAGGCGGTGGTTGTCCTTTGGTCCGATGTCCATGCCCAGCCGCACCGAGGCGCGGGCCAGGGCACGGTAGTCCAGCTGTGGGGCCGACGTGTGGCAGGAGCTTAGGCAGAACAGCAACAAGGCCGGCAGCAGCAGTCTGTACAGACGGTCCATCATGCTTCTGCCTCCGTTTGGGGCTGGGTCGTTTCAGAAGTTTGGGTGTCCTGGGGCTGTCCGGCTCCTTCTTGTTCTTCTTCCAGTTCCTCTTCCTTGACTCCTATGTTGAAATAATCTTCCAGTTCCTTTTCGGCCGAACCGTCGGTATTGTCGATGTCGCGGATGATGACGCCGTGTTCCAGCAGGGCGATACGGGGGCAGATGTCCACCGTATGGTTCAGGTTATGGCTCGAGATGAGGACAGTGGCCTTATGCTCTTCGTTGTAGCGTTTCAGCAGGTGCTTGATGATGGCCTGCGACGAAGGGTCCAGGAAGTTGAACGGTTCGTCCAGAATGAGCAGGCGCGGATGATGGAGCATGGCCGAAATGATGCCTATCTTCTGCTTGTTGCCCATGGAGTAGTTGCGGATGAATTTCTTCTGTCCCAGCACTTCACCGTTCATGAAGCGTTCGAAGGGGCGGAGGCGTTCGTCCACTTCCTCCTTTTTCAATCCGTACATGCGGCCGATGAAGTAGAAGTATTCTTCGGGTGTCAGGTAGTCGATGAGGAAGCCGTCGTCAATGAAGGCGCCGGTGAAGGTTTTCCAGTCTTCGCTCTTGCTGACGTCGGTCCCGTCGATGGTGACGTTGCCGCGGTCGGCCTGCAGCAAGTCCAGGATGAGGCGGAAGAGGGTTGTTTTGCCCGCACCGTTGTTGCCTACGAGGCCCAGCATCTCACCTTGGTTGATGGTATAGTTTTCTATGTTGACGGCGGTCTTTTCGCCGAATTTCTTTTGGAGTTGGTTGATGGTTATCATATATTATAGGTATATAGTGTTAGATGATTTGCTGTCCGGGTTTTACTTCTGCCGGCTGTCGCGGAATCCTTCGAGGTTCTTGTAGCGGCGCTTCATGAAGCGGTGGTAGATGTTCTTCAGCCAGAAGCGCGAGGTGAGGATGAATCCCAGGCCGATGATGATGAGTACGATGCCTGTTGTCGTTTCGCCCAGCCATAGGTTGAGGATGAAGTTCAGCAGCAGGGGCAGACCGAAGGCGGCAAAGGAGATGAGGTTCTGCAGTCCCGTTCCCATGTTCTTGCGGTTGGTCAGCCTGGTATTGAGGTCCAGGGTGTGATTGTTGTACACAGCCAGCTGGAACAGGCAGAAGTAGATGGCCCCGGCGGTGAAAATGGCCCAGGACAGGCAACTCAGCACTGTCAGCTTGCCCGTCACCATGGCGGGAATCATCAGCAGGAAAGGAATCAGGATGGCTATGCTGTAGAGGATGTACTTGGCACGCAGCAGCGAGTAGATAGACTCCTTGCGGCTCATCAGCCCGTCGATGTAGTTGCCTTCGTAGCTCATGATGCTTAGCAGGAACATGATGCCGAAGATGACGTAGTTGTACACCATGATGAAGCTTTTCATTCCGGCGGAGTCGTAGGCTTCGGTGAAGCTGAGGATGAGGCTGAAAGCCACTACGACGATGATGATGGATCGCAGCGAAGCCTTGCATACCTTGTTGCGCAGCAGCATCTTCAGCTCCAGGCGCATGTATTCACCAATCTCGCCGTAGCGGTCCAGGAAGCGGTATTCCGATACGCTGCGTACCTTGACCGTCGTATCTTCCACCTTGTTCAGTTCGTTGTACACCAGCCCCTGCATCATCTTGCGGTTGACAAGCCACAGGAGGGCAATGACGGCAATGACTCCGAGGAAGCAGAGCGGATGGCCGGTAATGAATCCTTCGCCCAGCGTGATGGACCCGTCGAGCAGCAGGCTGTCATCGGGAATGAACAGGGCGCAGCCGATGGCGGCGTAGACGGCAACCGGCAGGAAGGCCCACCAGACGCGTTCGTTCATCAGCGTGCGGCACAGCAGGAACCAGTAGTTGTTCATCACCATCAGCAGCCAAATGCCGATGCTGTAGGTCACGACACCTGCCACGCCGTAGTAGCGTGCCACACTGATGATGGCCAGCGGCACGAAGAAAAAGAGCCAGAAGAGGTTGAATGTGCTCAGACCCGAGCGCAGCAGCAGGCAGTCTATCAGCCGGTTGCGTCGGATGGGCAGCAAGAGATAAGGTTTCATCTCCTGTGTAGGGGTTTTCTGGAAAGGAAAACGGATGAGGAAGTCGAGAGCCAGGATGATAATCAGGACTCCGTTGATGATCTGGTAGGGCTCGCGCGACTCGTCGCTCAGGGCGAAGGCGAATGTTGTGCCGAAAAATATCAGGTAACCGGCCCAGAAGGCGGCCATGAGATACATCCAGAATCGGCCGAATTTGTTTTTGTCGTACATGGGGTGGCGTTTGTCGGCCAGCTTGCCATGTCGGCGCAGTTCGAGAAACAGGTTCATGTTTTAGTTACGGATTATGAGCTACGGGTTATAAACTACGAGCTACGAGTTACGGGCTACGAGTTGTTGTATTTCTCACTCGTAGCTCGTCACTTGTAGCTCGTAGCTTTAAAGTATTACTTCTTTTCGGGTACGGTCATCACTACCGTAATCTTGTTGCCTTGCTTCAGCAGGCCGGCGGCAAACTTTTGTACGTCGGCTTTGGTGATGGCGTTGACAGCAGCTTCATAGTCCTTCGTGTTGTCCACACCGTTGCAGAAGTATTCCTTCAGGTTGTTCACCCAGTAGCTGTTTTCCTTCTGGTTGTCGCCATACTTCTTCAGCATGTATTCCTTGATCTTCTGCAGGTGTTCGTCGCTCGGGCCTTCGGCTGCCATCTTCTGCATTTCGCGGTCGATGACGGCGTTCAGCTTCTCGAATTTCTCAGGATCGGTCTGGTATACAATCTGCATCATCACGTCTTCCGTCGGATATTTGTTCAGGCCTCCGTAGCAGCTGACACCGTACGTGCCGCCTTCTTTTTCGCGGACTTCTTCGGTATAGACCATGTTGAGGGCCTGGGTCAGGAAGCTCATCAACAGGTTGTTCTGCTGGTCATACTTGCAGTCGCCGCTGTAGAGCATGAAGACGGTGGCCATCGGGGTCTGCTGTTCCTTGGCATACGTCTTGCTTAGGATGCCTTTGGCGATGTCCATGTGGTTGTCACGTACGGTTTCCTTGGCTCCGGTCGAGGGCAGGCTGCCCAGATACTGTTCGATGAGGGGCTTCGTCTGCTCCAGATCGATGTTGCCCACGAGGAAGAAGGTGAAGTCGCCCGCATTGGCAAAGCGTTCCTTATAGATTTGCAGCACGCGGTCGTAGTCAATCTGGTCAATCAGTTCGGGCTTCAGCGAGAGGTAACGCGGGTGGTTGCCGTACATCATTGCGCTGATGGTGTCGTTGATGCTCGACAGCGGGTTGGCAGCTGCGTTTTCCAACTGTGCTTTCAGACG